>VOFE01000806.1_pt1 | contig 123468 bp, 128 predicted proteins | sample 5384071 | NCBI WGS metagenome assembly VOFE01 (sample SAMN12384724, study PRJNA508395) | human gut metagenome | isolation source: healthy gut D | host: Homo sapiens
TTTTCAGTTGTTCCCAGTAGGGTTTCAAACATATTCGTTGCAGTAGAGAGTTTACGCGAAATATTGTCAGCCTCATGGAAATCCGCTAAACGGGCATTCGCTCCAACAGAATATCCGTTGGTAAGACGCTGTCTTCTTCCTCTGACCCAACCAGTCATTACCCTCAAGTAGTCTGTAGAAGCAACTATGTCAGAATCTGGCAAAAGTTCCTCAGAATGGGAAAGCATCCACTGAAAGAAACTCCACAAGATAATCTGAAATGCAATATCCATATCAGTTCCCATTTCTAGACATGTTGAGACAAGGTCTATATTATAGTCAAACAGATTGACCTTATGTCTTTCCTCCTCTTTCTCCAGACGTGCAGTAGAAGATGTTGCAATAAAATAACGCGACATGAAAGTACCAAAATCCTCGTACCTCTTGTAGATACCTACAAGCAGATCAAGAATCCTGAACAGCTTTATCACATTCTCCTTATCCTTATACACTTCAAGCCTTGAACGGTCTATTTCATATGTATAAAGATCCTTCATATTTTTCAGTCCACTGTTTTTATAAACAGTCTCTGCATCCGGCATAGTGGCAAACATGAGGAATTGCGACACATAGTCAAGCAGGTTCATGAACCATTCATCAATGGACGGATACAAGATCTTCTTCTTTTCCTCCTCGCTTTTTTGCCTGCCAGCGGCTATACGCCTTCGGCCAGAGCATATCACACCAGTCATGTTCGATTGAATATTCAAAGTATTCTTTCAAGGTAGGCGTATCCGGCATTCCCGGAATATCACCGAACTGATATTTTACATTCTTGAAATTGATTCCCAGAAAATCTTCGAATTCCGCTTTCCAGTTTTCGAATGGGTAAGCAATTTACCTCTGGCGTTCATCTTGACATACAAGTCGTCATTTAGGTCTAAATTCTCCATATCAAGGTTCTCAAACTCAAACGGTGAATCATTGAAGAATGTATCTGCCATATCCTCTATATGGTCTTTATACGGTTCCGATCCAAGCACAAAATCAGCCTTATCAAGAAATTCAAGCATGGAATTTATGGAAGAATCCAACTTCCATGATTCAGAGAACCATCCTGGAACATTTTTTATGTAATCCGATATGGAAGGTACATACTTTTCCGGCAGTTTGAATTCATGCATAAGCTTGCAGAACTGCTCTGTTGACGGACGTGATGTATATGTAAGCGGCTTCAGGCAACCGGAATATTTAAGGCCACACTTCTGGTTCAGCAACCAGCCTATAAGAGCAAGTGTAGTTAGCCTCTGCTGCCCGTCCACCGGTTGGAAATATGGTTCAGACGTTTTTGTCATATCCGTTGATCCATATATGAAATGCAATTCACACGTTTCCCGGTTCAGTAAGGCATCAAGCAGTTTTTGATGAACTTGTCACGCTTTTCGAAGTTTACATCTGCTCCCTGTACGTAGTCACGTTGGATTATAGGAATAGCTACACCGTTTCTGGCGGCGAACTTATTGTATTTTCTGTATTCTTGTTGAGCATATTCTCGTTTATTTTGAGGTGTAATAATTATATACTTCTTCAATAACTCTAAAATAGTTGTTCCTGTCTTCCGGACGCCATAAACGCATATCACCAGGAGAGCATCTGGAATACTCTTTACAAAACACCTTGCGTGTTGACGGAGGTGCATAAAGTACCATTTGGGGTAGACGGATCAGAAATGTCACACCTGTCATGGCGGTCCATAAGAATGGGCGTTTCCTGTCCAATAGATAATTCTGTAAGGCCGAGTTTGTCTCTTTGTCAACCAGGGCCAGATTTCTAATACTATGCATCTCATTCTGGTTTATCCCGGCCAGGTCACCGAAAAATCCGTCTAGGATTCTGGCATTGCGCTCTAGTTCGTTGTGGTTGTAATCATCAAAATAGTTTTTTCTTGTCAGATGTCAAAGTCTTCAAAACGCTAATGGCCTTCTCTACTTCCGCTCTCTTCACAGCTACCCGTGAATTCAGGTCCATGGAGTCAGAATTCTGGCCATCAGTCGCCTCGTTCTGTAGCAAGGTGCGTAATTCAGCATCATCAAGTTTTTTTGAAATCCTCACTTCTCCTTTCAAACCACATTCTGAAATCCTGGTAATTGATATCAGAGGTAATGTTTTGCGGATGGATATGTTCAAGCGATGTCACATTGAATATCTCAAATAAATGAAACGCAAACCGCTTTTCTTCCGCATTGTCATTTATCGCTTCTTGAACATTAAGCACTTTCAACACTTTTATTATGGCTTCGTTGTGTTCATCATACCTGAGGCCTTCAAGAGTAATATCCTTCCCCAGTCTGACAAGTCTGCCCACCTCCTTCTCCAGTTTGTCGGTAAATTGCGGTCTATCAATTGGAGTACCGTTTTCATCTACTGATAGTTTATAGATATACTCTACAAAATCTCTGCGTTTCCGTTGCTTCCCGATTTGCAGTATACGGCAGAGCCCTATCAGATGATACCAATGCCTGTTGGAATACCAGTTGCATACAAGATTGAAAATTGTCTGGATCCTTTTCCATACATCTTCTACCGTATTACTGTTATTGTCATTCCTCCTAAGATATTCATTGATTACCTGATAATTGAAGTCATCTCTGAAATCTTTGGACTCCTTGCGTTCCACGGGTCTGTTGCCGTCTACGTTGCTCATTTCATTATTCAGTCTGTCTGCTACAAAATCAAGGACAAGTTCCATGTGGGACAATGTGCCGTCATTCGATTCGGCGAGCATAGACCATAAATAAGGATTCTGTAATGCATGTTCCATTGAGTCCCACTCAAGCGCTCTGCGATATGATGCGCCCCTGCTATAATGCCCAGATGAATTTGTATTCCTTTCCTGCAGCAACAAAGCCTTGACAAGCTCCGTCGAGGTCAGCGGTATCTTTCCATAGTTAAGTTCACGGAAAGCCTTGTGTGCTTCCCTGCTGTTGATTTCGTACCATATTACTCGGACATCGTTTTGTTCCTCATCCCCATCCGGCATCATTGCAAAGATATCTCGAATTTTTCCTTTATATCTATCATGTCCATCTCTTGAAAACCACACTACAATTGTAGAGTATGCTTTTTCACATAGAAATTGTCTATGTTATCAATAAACTTCTTATCATCCTCCATGAATTCAAGTTTGTCCAGATATCCATTCTGGACATCTCTACTGGGAGAGAAAATGTATATACCGGATATTCATAATCACTGTTTTTCGACAAATAATGCATGAGGATATATATCGTTGTAAGGCGTTGCTGACCATCGACTACAAAATACGTATCGGCATTTTCGGGATGTCTTACTACTGTAATGGGCTGAAGGCAATAGTATGGTTCATGGCCTTCATTATTACGATTCCTTTTTTGTCTTCAGAGATTTTACAAAATCCAACAGGTCATCAAGAAGTTCCTCTACTTGACGTGATTCCCAACGATATCCACGTTGGTACGGCGGTATAATGAAATGCATTTCTAGCAATTCATGAAACGGTTTTAGTACAAAGAGACATATACTATGGTTTTTTAATAGTTATTACAAAATTATTACTTCAATACTCTTCAAAATCTCAATAGCTTTTTTCTCGTTCAAGCCAGCTTTAACCGCAACGGCTATAATATCTTCTTTCGTTGGCTCAATTTTGTCATTAATTGAAGTTGTTCGGAAGCCATTTATGCCATCACTTGGCAAAAGGTCGAATGCCGGAGCAAAATGCCAATCGCCATCACGATAGATGAAAGCAAAATTCTTGGCGTGGTCATCTTTGTTATCAATCAAGTAGTTGAATACCATAAGACGATACACTTTCCACATTTCCGCCACGCTATGCGTCAAAACTGCGCATACTTGAAAGATATGAGTATAGTCTATGCTTGGCAAACGATAGTCCGCCCCGATTAGTCCAGCTACACTAACAACATGCAATTTGCCGCTTGGGGTACGGTCAAAACGCTCAACTCCGAAATATTTTTCCTCAAACAATCGTGTTTCTGGCATTTCAATTCCGCATTTCTTTGCAAGAAGCGAATAATTGTACTCATCAACACCGATACGTTTTGAATCTCTCTTCGCACGAAACTTAACCATCCATTCTTTATCTTCAAAGCGAGTGAATATTTTCGGACGGGCACCACCGGGAGAACCGCCTCTATATTGAAACTCCTCGATTCCCTCACCTGTATAATCTTCACTATCAAGAATCTGTTCAGCGTTCAATGCCAACTTCTCGAAATCCGCATACTCTTGTTTTGATACAACACTTTTGTCAGGACGAAACTCCAACGCACCACGTCCAGTCGAACCGACCAATGCAAGACGGTCAAGCAATGATAATGTATGGGGATTTATTCCATTCTGTTGCAAATATCTATCAAGAATCAACACCCCCCAACCGTCAGGCAAGCAATCATCAAAAACACCGAATTCGCCTTCAAACGGACGAGGTTTTGCTATAAATACCCCGCTGCGTAATGGCAATTCAAATGGAGATATAGAGAAGCCTGTATTGAGCCATTCAGCCGAATACTCAAATGCACATAATCCCTCTTTGGTCAAAGCCAAACGACCGACCAAACGATTATCATAAATGACTTCTATCTGTTTTATGCTATTCATGTTTTTTTCTCTTTTAAAAGTTATGACAATAGAGAAACCGCATTTTCAAAACCCTATTATCACGATAAATGTATTCATCAAATAAATCAAGTATCTCATTCATAGCATCCTCATTCTCATCCTGACTCAGTTTTTTATATATCTCAAGTAAAATTTCAACTATTTCATCATCGACCATATTTACACCATCTATGTCAGAATACCTCTGAGAGGATATGAATTTATAAGACTGGACGGGATAAACTGGAATACATTTCTTTACATATTCTAGCTGATTATATATTTCTCTATCCTTCTTACCCATATTGGTCTTGACAATACCGCAGTACCAGTCAAAAGCCTCAATTGGGAGGGAATTACAATACCATAAGTACGCATTTACAACTTTTTCCCTATTGTCCATTGCATATCGTTCTAGATACTTCATGCTTAAATCTCGGTATTCAGCATGCACATATGACTTCATGGCAATCTCAACGATTTTTGCTACAATATCCTCATTATCAACAGCAAGTATTTTCTCAAGTCGATCTTCACATTCCTCTGAATTCTGTCCCCCTACCGCACCATAAAAATATATCTGAACGAGTAATTCATGGCTTGAAAAATCATGCTCAATACAATTGATATAATTACTTACTACATCATTCTTATGGTAAAAGCACCATTGTATTGCATTTGCTCGAATATATAATGCTTCGGGGCCCATACCAGAAAGAAGAGGTTTCAGCATCCGGAAATATAGTTCTTCATCAAAATAGCTTTCCGTATTAAGGTAATAAAGTGGCATAGTTTTCACACAGTCGTGCAAGATCGAACAGCAATTGGTGAAGAACTCGTAAATTTCCAATCTACGCGACGGTATCGTACACATATGCACTAATAATTCAGCAGCACGACCTTGATACGAATTCATACCCCTTGTAAGTAAGTCAGATGCTCGCCTACTCATATCCATGTTTCTATCCTCATCTATAACTAAACTATCATTCTCAGCAAAAGAATCAATAGTAAGAGTTTTGCATAACTGCATGATTCCATCAATATGCCTATTTTCCTTTTTAATATAGTACTCAACAATTTGGCTAAACGTATAGCTATCTAACTTGGCAAACACTTCTGTGATGTACAGCTCCGCCAAATTCCAAAGAGAATTAGGATTGATTCCGCCAGCAAGAAGACCTTCAAGACCGGCAACTTTATACATATCCGAAATATCAGCCATAGTGCTTATTTCCAATACAAAATCGTAAAACTTATTAGGCTCAGAGGTCACACACTTTTTAAAAGCATCAGCATGTTCTCTTAGGCTGATAGGATTTCTACCTTCACGCCATTTATATTCTCCAAGTTTCAGAAATGAACTCAGCCAGTTCGAAATCGGCCATCTTCCATATTTTTCACTACTTACAACACCACCACAAAAATGTCCTGCAATAACAGAATGATCAGGCTTTTCAACTTCATATCGTCTTCCAAATCTGCGCATAAGTTCTTGATAACATCTCTTCATTTCCGGAATCATAAGGTCTTCTGGCAATGTATTGCATATCAGTACCCATTTGTTCCACCATAAATGAGGACATAGGAATCGACTCCACTTTCTTGCAGCATCGTATTTAAAATCGAATTCAGACTTATAAGATAACAATAATCTCTGATACAACTCTGCATCGTTTTCGTTCAATGTATCATACCAAGCTCTAAGCATTTTCAAAAAGAAAAACTCTACATCTCCGTGAAGATATCTTTCGATTTCCTCACTGTTCTCCAAGAGAGGACGAATCAAATTATCATACAATTTTGGAGCTACTGCCATAGCAGTAAAAGCCATAGATAATGTTGTCTCATTTTTCAGTGACAAAAGGTCTATAACGAGTGGGCGCACAATAGTTTCATCTGGCGAATAGCGAATCAAAAGGTCTTCGTATATCTTCAGCAGTTTTCCGTTACTAGTCTCAATCAATCCTGTAGAATGCTTTTGTTGTTGAAAAACCATAATAGCCATTTTGCGCTGTTTTATATACCGTTTTGCAAATGCAATTGTGCAGTACTCTGAGCATTTCCTTCAGTATTCAATAGACAGTTTGGGGCATAATACTTTCGCCAACTCATATTGATCATGTTTATTACATGAGTCTTCAGACATAAAACAATCTATAATCAGTTTCTCTGTCTCCTCCAAAGCAAATTTACTGTTGCTTTGAATTGCATCCTGAATTATATTGATGACAAAAAAGCGTTTTGTGATTTTGTTTCAGCGTATGCTTTGAGAACACAAGATTGACCATAGTCGTTATGTTCTCTCAAATTATATGCAATAGCTAATAATCTTGATTCCTGATCTTGTATTTGATTAATCATACCATACACATCTTCTGGATTACGGAAAGCATAGCGGGATAAACATACCATGATTGGGAAAAACACTTCATCGGTCTTCCTGAGTTCAGGCATCATTCTGTTCAAAATATTTCGGATAGTTGGAAACCAACTTATTGAACTTACTCCTCGAAGGAAATATCCCAACATTTTTCTATCTTTCTGATAGACCTCGGTAATAAGAAGTTTTTCACCACAGGATGGATTATTTACAAAAGCTAATACCGATAATGTTAATAGTTTTAGATGAAGTCTAATATCCGAATCCATGAGGATACTACGAGCTTCTTCAACGAATTTGATGATATCATGCCCCCGTTTAAAATCAAGAACGGCCTTAACCATTGATCTCATTTCCAAGCCCTGAATCTCTTTTTTGATATCAGTTGCAAACAGACTATTATTTTCAGAATAATGACGGGCAAGAGTATATTCATAGAAAGATTGATGGAAGAATGAAACAGCACATCCCTCACGCCGAATAAGACCATTGCTTGCCAGATACTCGTAAGCTTGTTTCTGACTGGAGGTTGGTGCAAACTGAGGATTCAAGGTTCCAGCCTTACGTATTGTTTCAGCAATCTTATACATCAACTGTTCCCTTATTTCCACATCATATTGTGAGGATGAATCCAAAATGATAGTGTCCCATAGGGCATCGTAAAGTTCTATCTGACTATTGAAGTTTATTCTTGATTTATTCCGCTGAAACAAAATAGAAAATGAATTCAGAACCTGAACTGTTCTGAGTATTTTAGCCGTCACACAATCTACTTTCTTGCTAAGCCCTTCTTCCAGTTTATCAAGTGCCATGGCAACCTCCTCATCGGACAGTTCTCCTATCTCAATAATTGTGGATTTATCCTTAAGGCTATTTAAAATAGAATCATATTCAAGATCATATTTACGACACGAAACAACAGCTTTAACATTAGTCCAATCTTCCAGTGATGATAGTACTGCCATCATCATATTTAAGTGTGTTCTATCGTTAGTGAGAGATTGAGACAGTGCATCGATTTGATCTATAATCAGAATCACGTTCTCAGCTGATGCACTGTAATATGCCAATGTATCACGCAATTCGCCTAAAGTGATAGGATTACCATTATCATCAATAGAATCAGCTTTAATGCATAAATACTTGATACCATCATTCCGGTTCTTAGAAATCAGTTCTTTTAATACAGCTGACTTACCTACTCCGGCATCACCTGCAAGAAGACAAATGGATTTCTCATTTCTGCTGATATCTTTCGTAATCCATTGCATTACTTCATCAACCTGATACCTATATATATGGGAATCTTTTACACCGTGTAATTCAGAGGAAATGAGATTAAAGCACATCCTTTGTTTTGAAGCAAACTGATCTGCCAATTTTCGGTCATCCTTAATGGAATCCATTTTCTTTTTTATATAGTTCACGCCAAAGTTCAATAGTTTCTTTTACATTGTTTTCTGAGCATTTTTCACTATCAAGAAAATGATATCTTGCTGTATTTTGTATGTGATCTGACTTATTTCTAAATTCTTCTATTGAAGTTTCGCTAATATTTCTCCAATAAATTTTTTTGTGCTCATAATCACAAGCAATAAATAAGACAAGTTCACCTTTATGTCGTTCTGCATATGCATAAATCGACTGAGGAATGTCATAATATACATCCCCATTTTTCTCTGGATAAGTAAGATGTTTAACTTGAACCACAACCTTTTCTCTTGCGGTACCATCAGGACACAGAATATCAAGATATCCATCAATATTCGGCAAGGTACCGCCTTCTTGAAGCTGAGAACAGTCAACCAAGTCATCCGGAAAGATATCTTTCAAAAACCGAATTGAACGGCTATCCAATTTACTGGATTCAGTAACATTAACATTTGGAATTAGTTCCCTATCGCTCATAATTAAAGGCCATTTTCTTGAATATATTTTAGAAAATTGCTCGTTGTCCTCAACAAGGCCAAACGACCGACCAAACGATTGTCATAAATGATTTCTATCTGCTTTATGCTATTCATTTTTCTTCCCTCTTTTACGTATAACACTTTGCTCATTCAATACATCATCTAATGACTGATATTGCTTCTGCGCAAAAAGAGCATCAAAATCAGAAAGCGCATTCAAAGCAAAGCCTACTTGAAGCAATCCTCTTAATGAAATCTCTCCCGTCTGCTCAAATCTGCGATAAGTAGCAAACTTGACTCCTGCTCTTGCTGCCAATCCTTCTTGAGTTAAGTCCAATTCAAGTCTCCGAACCTTGACTCTTGCTGCAATTTGCAAAGCAATATCACTGGGACTTGAAACATTAAAAGCTATTATATTATTCATAGTTTACATATCTGCCAATCAACAAACAAAATATTATTCAATACAAAAATAAGACTTATTCCTGAATATACCACCAAATTCAGAATTTATTTGCACCTCAAAATGAAAATCAACTTTACTTTATCTCCGTATTCATATATACGTACATTAAAGTAAAGCTAACAGAGGGAGAAAAAAATGGCTTCGCCAAAGCCGAACCGAACTATATCTGCCGACTTTCTTTTTTTTTGGCTGCAATCGGCGAAATAATCACCGATATGCCTTATCTTTGCGAACCGGAGTTTTCGGAACAAAATAGAGTCATTTTTCTCTTTTTCCCTTCGTTTGAAGACAAACTAAGGTTAAAATCGTTAAATCTTCGATTTTCGGCAGAAAAAACAAGTAAATTTTTGAGGCTTCTATCTTTTAAGCCATAAACTATTGATAATCAATTAGCATAATATGCTGCATCGGCAAGTAAATCTAATCATATATACCCAGTTATCCCCAAAGCGAAAACGATGAGAGATTTTCCTTTATAGCTAGCTTAGGATGTTCAGTTCTCCTATCTCCCATTTCAAAACAAAGGCTGTCCATTATCTAATATGTGACAGCCTTTCTATGAAAGTTTTCTTCAGATAAATATCATACTTTTTTCATAAACTCCTTCGGTGTTTTTCCAAAATACTCCTTATACCTGCCTCTGAAGTTTTTCAGATTTCGCATACCCACCATTTCAGCAACCATAGTCACAGAAAATTTTCCGCTTTCCAAAAGTTCCCGTGCCTTCTCCATCCTGATTCTCGAAATCAAATATTTGGGTGCTTCTCCCGTCAACAACTTCCACTTATTATAAAAGGTTGTCCGGCTCATGCACATCCTGGAGGCAATATCATCTACTGTCAAATCCTCTTTATCCATATTCTCCATAATGTAAAGCTTCACTTCATTCAAAAATACCAGATTGGCATCCTGCTGAGCCCGCTCCATAGGTTTCGTTAAAAAATCTTCTCCAAAAACTTTCTGAAGAAATGTCTTCCGAAGAAAACGGCTATTATTTATCAATATGGATATTTCCACTTTAAGGTCCTCCAGATTAAAGGGCTTACATACAAAGAGATCAGCCTGAGAAGAACAACGCTTTTCCCGCCGTTTCACATCAATGTGCGCCCCCATCAATATCACCGGAATAAAGGAGGTGTCCCTCGACGTCTTCAGTTTAGAAGAAAGTTCCTCACCGCTCATACCTTTCAACATGATATCACAAATCACCAAATCCGGATACTCTTCACATATTACCTCCAATGCTTCCTGACCGTCATCAAAGTTCCTCACTACAAAACATTCCGATAAACGTTTCTCAAGATAATCCTTGAATCCCTTGTCATTATCCGCAAGTATCACTAAAGGTCTATCCATATTTTTTTTCTTCGAGAAACCATGGAAAGCTATTTCCGACTCATTCACCTGAAAAGTGTCCGGAATATTTAAGGATGTATACTCCCCCGAAACCGCACACGAACATCTTATGGGAAATCGAAGCAGAGCCTCCTTTTCCAAAGTCAGTATTTTCCCGTCACATATATTCATCAACTTGTCAAAAAACACACCGCCCATGCCATACTGCTTGCCATGCAGAGGTCGCAGAATAGGAAGCCGCGACGAGTACCATCTGCAACATTTCAGAAATCGCTTGTTGCCTGTATCCTTAATCCTGATTGCCCAGTAATCTCCCTTCAACGAAACCTGCATCGAGAGATGCGTTTCCGGCAGAGAACACTCGATGGCACTCAATACAAACCGGTCGATAACCGGAGATATCTTTCCCGGATCAAACCAAGCGCTTGCATAGTCAAAATCCGGAACCAAATCCAGCTTCATCTGTAACCCGGCCACATGAGACTGTAAAAAAGACACTTTCTTCCTCATAAATGCGCCGATTTCATGTTCTGCAACTACCAGGCTACCAGAATTGCCAAATAGTCGTTTCAACTCCATCAACGCTATCAAGTGCTGCTCCAGCCCGCCTATATGATGAAGTGCAACAGCCAGTTCCTTCTTTATGTCTTCCGGACAGTCTCCTTCGTAAACTGCCCCTAACGGTGTCTTAATCAAAGAAATGGGATTACGTATGTTTTGAAAGGTATCAATGAAATACTGATTTCCCTCTTTCAGTAAATCTCTTTCTTCACTGATACAGAGTAAATGGAACAAAAGCCAACATAATATACAGATTCCACTAGCCACTATTGGCAGAACAGACCAGGGAACCTTATGATATACGCCGATGGATAGCAGGAAAACGCATAATGACACTACTATTATTATTATCGATAAATGTTTCATACTATTATAAGTTTAAGTAATAATGATTCGTACTAATATATACCCGAGTTTTCAGTCAATAACAGGATAATCCCAAGTATGTCATCAGGAGGCGGTCTAATGGGGGAACGGCAGGTTCCTTGAGTCATCGAATTCACCTTACCAACCCTCGTTTGCTAGAAGAGCCTGCATTTCGTCCACCTGTATTTCATACCCAGCAACTCTCTAAACCATTCATTTCCCATGCCCAACGTATCTTTAAATATCAATACAACATTCCGCTTATCCAAGATAGCTCCAATCAATTATTCTCAAACAAAATAATAGTATAACAAACGGAAAGGCTAAAAAGATGATACCACTTCACACATATTCTTATCATACTCACATATCTTGCGCATGAAACAGAAAGACATTATCTTTGCAGCATGAAACAAGAACTGAAAGAAAACGGAGGATTACCGGCACATATACTCTGGACACTTGCTATCGTAGCTGGCGTGTCCGTAGCCAACTTGTATTACAATCAACCCCTGCTTAATATCATGCGGCATGAATTGGAAGTTTCTGAATTCAAAACGAACCTCATTGCCATGATTACACAAATCGGATATGCGCTGGGATTATTGTTCATCGTCCCATTAGGAGACCTCTATCGACGCAAGAATATCATCCTAACGAATTTCTTCCTACTCATATTTTCCCTTCTAGCCATTGCCATGGCACCGAACATCTACATCATCTGGGCAGCATCACTCATTACCGGCATCTGCTCCATGATACCCCAAATATTTGTACCGATTGCCTCGCAATTCTCACGCCCCGAAAACAAGGGACGGAATGTAGGTGTCGTCATCTCAGGATTACTGACTGGAATACTTGCATCACGTGTTGTCAGCGGATTTGTGGGTGAAGTGCTTGGCTGGCGTGAAATGTACTTCATCGCCGCTGGAATGATGTTACTATGCGCTATCGTTGTATTAAAGGTACTACCGGACATACAACCGACTTTCCAAGGCAAATATTCCGGGCTGATGAAGTCTCTTTTCTCATTAGTAAGAGAATACCCCTCTCTACGAATCTACTCGATACGTGCAGGACTGGCCTTTGGCTCATTCCTTGCCATGTGGTCCTGCCTTGCATTCAAAATGGGAGAAGCCCCGTTCCATGCATCCAGCGATGTCATCGGCATACTAGGGCTCTGCGGCATTGCCGGAGCCTTAACCGCATCTTTTGTAGGAAAATATGTAAAAAAGGTAGGCATACGCAATTTCAACTTTATCGGTTGCGGAATGATTCTGCTTGCATGGGCCTCGCTCTTTTTCTGCGGAAACAACTATGCAGGTATCATTACCGGTGTCATTCTTATAGACATAGGCATGCAATGTATCCAACTCAGCAACCAGACCAGTATTTTCGACATCTACCCGTCTGCCTCCAATCGGGTAAATACGATTTTCATGACCACTTACTTCATCGGCGGCTCTTTGGGTACCTTCCTTGCAGGAAGCAGTTGGCAGACTTGGGGATGGAGTGGCGTGGTCGGCACCGGCGTTATTTTAACAATAATATCGTTGTCTATCACCCTTTACAGCAAGAAATAACAAGGATACTATCATTTTTCCAAGCAAACGCAAAGATTTGATAATTTTTATTTGTCATGCAAAGGATAAGGAAGATATTGAACAGAATTGTTATACCTTTGTCGCATCAAACTATAAACGACAGATTGATAATAGATTCGTCAACCAAGCATAGTCAAAAACAACCCTATGAATTCAGCAAAGAAAATACCCTCTCCACTCGTTTCTCTATTTCCCATCGCTTTTCTCGTAGGAATGCTGTTCGCCACCATCCATACTTTCGGAAGTGACGCCTTGAGTGGAGGAAGCCAGATTTCCCTGCTTGCCACCACTGGTATGTGTGTCTTTATCGGCATGGCTTTCTACCGCATCCCTTGGAAAGATTATGAACTTGCCATCACCAACAACATTTCAGGTGTTGCCACAGCTATCATTATTCTATTGATTATCGGTGCTTTGAGCGGCACATGGATGATAAGTGGGGTGGTACCTACTTATATATTATGGTATGCAGATTATCCATCCGAATTTTTTCCTTGCTTCTACCTGCATTATTTGTGCATTGGTATCAGTAATGACGGGAAGTTCATGGACCACTATCGCCACCATCGGTATCGCCCTTTTGGGCATAGGTAAGGCACAAGGTTTTGAAGAGGGATGGATAGCCGGTGCCATCATTTCGGGAGCCTATTTCGGAGACAAAATTTCACCGTTATCGGATACCACGGTCCTTGCCTCATCCGTAACGGAAACACCGTTATTCAGCCATATCCGCTATATGATGATCACCACCGTCCCCTCTCTCCTCATCACCCTTGTCATCTTTACAGTAATGGGACTCACACACGAAACGAACAATACACAACAGATCGCGGAATTTACGGCAGCATTGGACGCCAAATTCAACATTACTCCCTGGTTACTGGCTGTTCCCGTGATTACGGGAATACTGATTGCCCGGAGAGTGCCTTCCGTCATCACACTCTTTCTCTCCACTCTGCTGGCAGGGATATTCGCCTTCATCTTCCAACCGGGACTACTGAATGAGATAGCGGAAGGTGGGAATATGTTCAAAGGGATAATGATGACATTCTATGGCAGTACCAGTCTACAAACTGACAGTGACATGTTGACAGAACTGATTGCCACACGAGGTATGGCAGGAATGATGAATACCATCTGGCTCATCATCTGCGCCATGTGTTTCGGTGGAGCCATGACGGCAAGCGGCATGCTAGGAAGCATCACTTCCCTATTCGTCCGCTTCATGAAGAATACAGCCAGCATGGTAGCATCCACCGTATGTTCCGGATTGTTCCTGAACCTTGCCACGGCAGACCAGTACATCAGCATTATCCTCACCGGAAACATGTTCAGCAACGTTTACGCAAAGAAAGGCTACGAAAGCCGGCTACTTAGCCGTACCACGGAAGATGCCGTTACCGTCACCTCCCCGCTTATCCCATGGAATACCTGCGGCATGACGCAAGCCACCATTTTGAGTGTACCCACACTGACCTACCTTCCCTATTGCTTCTTCAACCTTATCAGTCCGGTAATGAGTATCTTTATTGCTGCTATCGGATATAAAATAATTAAAAAACCGGTGAACAATCCTGGATAGGCATTGTTCTTGCAATAAACTTATAACGAACAATTTATTTAAACCTAAACAAAAAAAGATTCGATTATGAAAAAGTTTATTGCATTAGCAGCAGTAGTATTGGTAAGCATGGCAACAACGACCATGTATGCACAAGAAAGTAGAGCGGAACGCCGCGCAGACCGTAAGGCTCAAAGAGACGCTGAACGTGCACGCCTGAAAGCTGAAGAACAAGCACAGGATGCCATTTCGTACGATGACGCAATGGCGGCCTTGAAAGCTCACCAGTTCGTAATGGAGGCAGACCAAGTGATGTTCCGCAACGGACAGACCGCATTTGTAAACTCCAACACCAACTTCGTATTGGTCAACCAAGGACGTGGCACCGTGCAGGTAGCCTTCAACACCGTATACCCAGGTCCTAACGGCATTGGCGGTGTAACAGTAGACGGAACCGTATCGGACATCCAAATGACTACCGACAAACGGGGCAACGTGAATTGTAACTTCAGCATCCAGGGTATCGGCATTTCCGCCCAGATATTCCTTACGCTGACCGATGGCGGGAACAACGCAACCGTAACCATCAGCCCGAACTTCAACTCCAACACCATGACTTTGAGCGGGAACCTGGTTCCGCTGGAACAATCCAACATATTCAAGGGACGTTCCTGGTAAAACCCTTATATAAATATATATATTCCCACTCCGCCACAAATCACACTAAAAAGTGTACATTTGTAGCGGAGTTTTTTATATACCAATGTCATGAGAGAATTTATCATTGCAGACAATCAAGATATCACCAAAGCAGGCATGATGTTCCTATTGGGCAGACAGAAAGACACCTCCCTGCTGCTGGAAGCCGACAACAAGGCAGAACTGATACAGCAACTACGCCTGCATCCCACCGCCGTTGTCATTCTGGACTATACCCTTTTTGATTTTTCGGGAGCTGAAGAGCTAATGGTACTTCACGAACGCTTCAAGGAAGCCGATTGGCTACTCTTTTCCGACGAATTGAGCCTACCGTTCCTGCGCCAGGTATTGTTCAGCAGCATGGCATTCGGCGTAGCGCTGAAGGATAATTCCAAAGAAGAGATACTGACCGCACTACAATGCGCCTCACGCAAGGAGCGATTCATCTGTAATCACGTCAGTAACCTGCTGCTCGCAGGCAACGGTTCCTCCTCCCCCACTCATCCTACCATCAAAGATGATTTACTGACTACTGCCGAACGGAGCATCCTAAAAGAGATAGCCCTGGGGAAAACAACCAAAGAAATAGCTGCCGAACGAAACCTCAGCTTCCATACGATAAACAGCCACCGGAAGAATATCTTCCGGAAACTGGGTGTAAACAATGCGCACGAAGCCACCAAATATGCCATGAAGGCAGGCATCGTAGACTTGGTGGAATATTATATATAAATCTCCCCGCTCCCGACACACAGCCGGGCATCAGCATCATACACCACTCCGAACTGGCCCGGAGCAATGCCTTGCAGCTTTTCTTCCGAAACAATGCGGTAACCCTCCGCCTCCTTTTGCAACCTGCCTTTGACAAACTCCGGCGTATGGCGTATCTTGAAAGTCACCTCCACCTCTTCCTGCGCTCCCTTCCAGGGATTATCCGTAATGAAATGAAAATCGTACATACGGAATTCATAGCCGTATTGCAATGCCGTATCACATCCGCGGGACACGTAAATCACATTCTCCTCCACATCCTTGCGGACAACAAACCACGGTCCTCCACCCAACCCCAATCCTTTACGCTGGCCGATGGTATGAAACCAATAGCCCCGATGCTTGCCCAACTTTCTACCCGTTTCCAACTCCACAATATCCCCTTCCCTTTCGCCAAGGAAACGGCGCACAAAATCATTATAATCAATCTTTCCCAGAAAGCAGATGCCCTGACTGTCACGACGTCTGGCGCTGGGCAATCCGGCACGCAGGGCTATGTCACGAACCTCATTCTTCATCAGTCTGCCCAATGGAAACATCAGTTTGGAAACTTGCAGATAATCTATTTGTGCCAGAAAGTCGGTCTGGTCTTTCACGGAATCGGCAGCGGTACCGAGCCATGTCTTTCCATCCCTCAACACCGTAGTGGCGTAGTGCCCGGTTGCCGTGACATCGAAATCCTTCCCCACACGTTGCTCAAAGCACCCGAACTTTATCAGCTTGTTGCACATCACATCCGGATTGGGAGTCAAGCCACGTCTTATTTTATCAATGGCATAAGCCGCCACCTGGTCCCAATACTCCCGGTGCAGGTCCACTACTTCCAACGATAATCCATAACGCCGGGCAATGGCAGAAGCCATCTCCATATCCTCTTCCGCAGAGCAGTCCATATAATCGGCATCGTCCCTCCCTATTTTGATATAAAATAGAGAAGGACGGTAACCTTGTTCGCAAAGGAGATGTACCACCACGGAGCTGTCTACACCTCCCGACAATAATACAGCAATATTCATTCTATCGTATACTGTTATTCTTTTAAATTCTGTCAAATGCCTGGGACAAGTCGTCCAGCAAATCATCGATATGTTCTGTCCCGATGGAGAGGCGGACCGTGCCCGGTTTGATGCCTTGTTCTTCCAATTCCCGTGCACTCAATTGGGAATGGGTAGTGGTGGCAGGATGGATAACCAGGGATTTCACATCAGCCACATTGGCAAGCAACGAGAATATCTGTAAACTGTCAATAAACGTCTGCGCTTCCTTCACACCGCCCCGCACCTCAAACGTAAAGATAGAACCGCCTCCATTCGGAAAGTATTTCCCGTAAAGCGCGTGGTCAGGATGCTCGGGCAGGGACGGGTGGTTCACGGCAACCACTTTGGGATGCTTCTTCAAGAATTCAACCACTTTCAAGGCATTCTCCACATGACGTTCCACGCGAAGCGACAACGTCTCCAATCCTTGCAACAGAATGAAAGCATTGAAAGGACTGATTGTGGCACCGGTATCACGCAACAATACGGCACGGATACGGATGGCATAGGCAGCAGGACCGGCAGCGTCGACGAAACGTACTCCATGATAACTCGGGTCCGGTTCCGTCAGTTGGGGAAACTTCCCCGAGGCCACCCAGTCGAACTTGCCGCTATCTACAATAACACCACCCAAGGACGTACCATGCCCTCCGATGAACTTCGTTGCCGAATGGACTACAATATCTGCCCCATGCTCTATGGGACGAATCAAGTAAGGAGTACCGAAGGTGTTATCTATAATCAGAGGAATCCGGTGACGGTGTGCTATTTCAGCAACGGCATCAATGTCAATGATGTTGCAATTCGGATTTCCCAGCGTTTCAATGAATACTGCCTTGGTATTCTCCTGAATCGCTTTCTCGAAATTGTCCAGATTGCCCGGGTCCACAAAAGTAGTGGTAACCCCGTAGGCAGGCAATGTGTGGGCCAGCAGATTATACGTTCCGCCGTAGATGGTCTTAGCTGCCACGATATGGTCGCCTGCACGGGTGATATTCTCAAAGGCATAAGTGATGGCTGCCGCACCCGAGGCTACGGCCAATCCGGCAACACCGCCTTCCAGAGCCGCCACACGTTTCTCGAACACATCCTGGGTGGAATTCGTCAACCGCCCGTAAATATTCCCCGGGTCCTGCAAGCCAAAGCGGGCTGCCGCATGGGCCGAATTACGAAATACATACGAAGTTGTCTGATAGATAGGTACGGCGCGGGCATCAGTTGCCGGGTCGGGTTGTTCTTGTCCAACGTGAAGTTGTAGAGTCTCAAAGTGCAATTTCTTTGTTTCCATTGTCGTTTGTATTTTAGGTGAATAAACCGTTTCTCATTCGGATGTTGCAAAGATAGAGCGATAAGCCGGGGCAGACAATGACACAGATTAGGGAATTTTATACCACAATTGTGGTAGATAAGCAAGCAATTTTCTATCTTTAGATAAGATAGACTGCATTTCGGCAAAACTTTTTCATGCAAGCATGAAAGTTCTGCACTCAATTTGCACTATCTTTGCCCCCATGAAAGCAAGAAATATACTGATACTCATATTGGGAACCCTGATTCTTCCCATTTATCTGACTTCCTGCGGGGTGGACCGCTGGAAAGAGTATGCCGGACAGACCCAGACAGACCGCTGGATTGACGATACCATGCGTGTGTGGTACTATTGGGTAGACGCTATCCCCCATACCAACGACCTGAACTATTTTCAAGCCCCTTTCACTTTCTTTGCCTCGCTCAAATCCGAAGAAGACAAATTCTCCACCATCGACAGTCTGGTCAGCGTCACCACTACCCGCAGCATCCCCTATACGGATTACAGCTACGGATTCCAGTTCACTACCAACCAGATAGAAGTAGAAGGAGAAGAGAATGCCATTGTTGCACAGATTCTTTACGTTGCCGACGGAAGCCCGGCCTCGGAAATCGGGCTGAAACGGGGTGACTGGATTATGAAGATGGACGGGAACTTTATTACTGAACAGAATTATAAGAAACTGTATGGAAGTAGTGCCATGGAACTTACAGTAGGTTATTACGACGTGGAGAAAAATGCCATCGTTGCTTACGACAAACCCAGACAGATAGCATCGGCGCGTCCCGTCAACGACAACCCGGTGCACTATAAGAATGTATATACATCAGGCAGCAAGAAAATAGGTTATCTGGTCTACAACCACTTCAGTTCCGGCCCCACGGACAACAGTAATGAATATGACAACGACCTGCGCAGCGCATTCCAATATTTCGCATCACAGCAAGTCAACGAATTCATCCTTGACTTGCGCTACAACAACGGTGGATTACTGAGTTGCGCAGAATTGCTGTGTACCATGCTTGCACCTTCCTCCGCCTTGGGACAAGAGTTGGGGTACCTGGAATTCAACAACCGCTTCAATCCGCAGATAGTACCGTTCACCCTGAACTCCGGACTCATCGGAAACGGAGCAAACCTAAACCTGAATACTCTCTACGTACTTACCAGCAGCCAGACTGCCTCCGCCTCCGAAATGGTGATTAACTGCCTCGACCCGTATATGGATGTTGTCATCATCGGCGGTACTACCGTAGGCAAGAATGTAGGTTCCAGGAATTTCTCCAGCCCCGAACTGATGATAACGATGAATCCCATCGTCTGCAAGATATACAATTCGGAAGGGAAATCTGATTATGAATCCGGATTCCAACCGGCCTACTCGGGATATGTAGTGAATGAGATGAGCGACATGTCACGTTTCCTGCCCTTTGGAGATACCAACGAAGCCTTATTGAGCACTGCACTCGGCGCCATCGACGGAAGCATACAACCGCCCGCACAAGAAGATACCCGTTCTTTAAGAGTGACCACTCTCGCAAACTCCATTGAACGTCGGGCAAGCCATGCCGTACGCATCAAATAAAAAGACCAATAGGATGAAACTAAACAGAAGAGTTACAATCATCACCCGATTTTCGGGAATCATGTTCAGCCTGCTGTTGCTCGGCGGACTGGCAGCTTGCAGCGATGATAACAATGGCAATGATACGCCAGAACCGGAGCCGTCAACCTACCCCACCACTCCTTTCTCCAAAATCGAACTCAAAGAAGTGATAGAGAGCGATGCGCAACCGGTTACTGCCACCCACACCTACCTTTACAACAGTGCAGGCAGGCTGACCAGCTACACCGGCAAACAGAGCTTTACAGCAGGAGACGAACTCTTCGAGATAGAGAATACCACTACTGTCGAATACAAGGACCATCAAGCCGTGATAACCGACGAAGCAGGTACAGTATCAACCTACACGCTGAATGACAAAGGTTATGCCACCACTTGTACCAGTCAGGATATGGCAGGAAATACCCGTACTTACACCTTCTCCTACCTCATCAACACCGAAGACAAATACTATCTGGAAAACATCACAGAAAAGCTGGATGACGGAAAAGAATACTCATTCATTACAATAGACTACAGCAACTTCCGGGCATTGCGCATACAGCAAAAGGTTGACACTTTTGAGCACAACAGTACGGCTACCACACCATCAGGCAATGAAATTGCAAATATCTCCGAAATACCAAGCCTATTCATTACGGACATGTATCCGCTTTCCATGCATGCGGTTGCCATATACGGGAAGATATTGGGAGAACCTGCAAACTATCTGATTACCCAACTCATCCCGGACAGCAACGGAGAAAGTGAAGAGACCACCACCTATACTTATACGTTAGATAACCGGGGTATCGTCACTTCCTGCCATGCAGTCGTCAGGCATATAAGGAACGGCTACGAGCAGGACTACACACGCACCGTGAACTATACCATCGAATAATAAACTACTTACTTCTTAAAGAACTTGTCGAAGAAAAGGACGTGATAGTCTATGGAGTTGTTCCAATACGTTCCGGTATGTCCACCGGGACGGGTGATGAAGTCATGGTCTATCTTCCTTGCCAGCAGCCGGTTGTGCAAGTCCTTGTTCACTTCAAGAAAGAAATCGGCCTCACCGCAGTCGATGATTAGCGCCAAGTCTCCATTTACAATCTTATCCAGCTGGTTGACCACCGTATGCGCATCCCAAGATGCCTTGTTGGCAGCAAACTCTCCCAACTGCTTGTTCATTTCCCAATTCTGGGGGAACGGCCGTATATCCACTCCTCCACTCATACTGCCCGCCGCACCGAACACATCCTTATGGCGGATAGCACTCCACAAAGCACCGTGGCCACCCATACTCAATCCACTGATGGCACGTGCCTTTCTATCGGGAATGGTAGCATAGTTCCCGTCTGTATACTTCACCAGTTCCGAGGTGACAAAAGTCTCATAACGGTAGGCAGGATTCTCCGGACTGTCCCAATACCAACTGTTCTTGCCGTCCGGACATACAAATATGATCCCTTTCTCATCCGCCATCTGCGGCAATTCCGGCTTCAGTTGCACCCAGCTCCGCGCATTGCCGCCATAACCGTGCAACAGATAAACCACCGGACAAGCCTGCTTGCCGATAGCCTTATCAGGCAATACATACACAACTTTTACATCCTTATTCATGGCTGCACTTCTCACCAACACCGTGTCTACACGTGCCGCCTGCAACATTACGGCAGACAGACACCACAAAAGCCCCAAGGCAATAATTCTTTTTTTCATCTATTTATTGTTTATTTTTTCTAACGGATGGCAATATTAACAATAAATACTGAAAAATCATTATCTTTGCCTCACAAACTATTCAAAATCCACTATGGAGTTTATTATCATTCTACTTTTACTTATTCTGAACGGCATTTTTGCCATGTATGAAATCGCTTTAGTCTCCTCAAGTAAAGCACGCCTTGAAACTCTTGTCGGAAAAGGGAACAAAAGAGCCAAAGGAGTATTGAAACAACTGGAAGAACCCGAAAAATTCCTCTCCACCATCCAAATCGGTATTACTCTTATCGGTATCGTATCCGGTGCCTATGGTGGTGCCACCATCGCTGATGACGTAGAACCGCTGTTCGCCCTCATTCCGGGAGTAGCCGCCTATGCCAAGACTCTCGCCATGATTACCGTAGTAGCCATCATCACCTATCTGTCGCTCATCATAGGCGAACTGGTGCCCAAGTCCATCGCCTTGAACAACCCGGAACGATGGGCCACCATGCTCAGCCCCTTCATGATTGTGCTGACCAAGATCTCCTATCCGTTTGTATGCCTGTTGAGCGCTTCCACCAAACTGATGAACAAACTCATCGGACTGAACAGTGGCGAGGAACGCCAAATGACACAAGACGAACTGAAGATGATTCTGCACCAAAGCTCGGAACAAGGCGTCATCGACAAAGACGAAACGGAAATGCTGCGTGACGTGTTCCGCTTCTCGGACAAAAGAGCGAATGACCTGATGACCTATCGCCGCGACATCGTTGTGCTCCATCCCACAGACACACCGGAAGAGGTGCTGCGTATCATCCACGAAGAACACTTCAGCAAATATCTCCTGGTGGAGCGGGGAAAGGACGAGATTATCGGTGTGGTTTCCGTAAAGGACATCATCTTGATGATGGGCGGCGAACAACCCTTCAACTTACGTAGTATTGCACGCCCTGCTTTGTTTATTCCGGAAAGTTTGTATGCAAAGAAAGTTTTAGAGCTGTTTAAGAAGAACAAAAACAAGTTCGGAGTTGTTGTAGACGAGTATGGAAATACAGAAGGTATCATCACCCTGCACGATTTGACGGAAAGTATCTTCGGAGACATCCTCGAAGAGAATGAAACGGAAGAAGAGGAAATCGTTGTTCGTCAGGACGGTTCCATGCTGGTGGAAGCTTCCATGAATCTGGATGACTTTATGGAGGCGATGGGCATTATGAACTATGATGACCTGAAAGAAGAAGACTTCACCACCTTGAGCGGTCTTGCCATGTTCTTGATAGGACGGGTGCCGAAAGCCGGAGACTTGTTCAGCTACAAAAACCTGGACTTCGAAGTAGTGGATATGGACCGCGGACGGGTGGACAAGCTGCTTGTCATCAAGAAAGAAGAAGATGAATAACGAACGCTATTGCGTCTTTATAATTAACTTAAACCATTAAAGCAATGAAAAAAGTAATGATGATTGCAGCCCTTGCCGCTGCATTGGTATCCTGCCAATCAAAAGGAACTCAGAACAATGACACCGTTGCCATGGACGAAGGTGTAATGGCTGTTACCGGGAATGATTCTTCTGCCGTAGCCGTATACGAGGGTCTCCTTCCCGCTGCCGACGGCCCGGGTATCCAATACGTATTGAGCGTGGATAGCGTAGGCCCGACGGAGAAAGCGGTTACACGCTGGTAACAACTTATCTGGATGCCGAAGGCCCCGGAAAGAACAAGAGCTTTACTTCCAAAGGAAAGAAAGAAGTTATCCAGAAAGACGTCGATAACAAGAAGAAAACAGTCATTAAGCTGACTCCGAACGACGGCGACACTCCGGTGTACTTCGTAGTAGTGAACGACACTACCTTGCGCCTTGTCAACGACAGCCTGCAAGAGGCGGTGAGTGACTTGAATTATGACATCATCCAGGTGAAATAGTCCATCCTTGCTTATAAGAAAGAACGGTATAGCCGGAATTACTGGATTCAGTGGTTCCGGCTACTGTTTTTTCAATGAAGAGGCATTTCAAACAAGAGAACAGAAGGCTATATCAAAAAGTTAGTGTTATCTTTGTCGCTTCATCAAAGTATATATAAACATGAAACATTCTTCCGAGAAACCTTTAGCACCTGCCAACTACTCACGCTGTTTCAACAACCAATGCCCGAAAGCCGACAACTGCCTGCATCGCTTAGCTGCCCTTCGCGATACCCCCGAGTACCCGTCCATCCGCATCATCAATCCACTGTGCATTCCAGAGGATAGCAGTCAATGCGCCTATTTCCAATCGACACAAAAGATACATGTTGCGTGGGGAATCAGCCACTTGCTCGATGAAGTTCCCTACAAGAATCTCCAACCTCTGAAAAGCCAGTTGATAGCCCATTTCGGCCGCGGAAAATACTACCGCTTCTACCGGGAAGAATCTTACCTTTCCCCCGAAGACCAGAACTATATCCGCAGAACTTTCCACCAATACAACATTCCGGGAGAACCGGCTTTCGACTCTTACAGCGAGGAATACAAATGGTAGAAAGGTAATCTTCAGCCCCCTTTTCATGTCATTTTATCACTGAAAATATAGATAACACTTTAGTTCACAACGGTGAACACTTTGTTACAACAGTAAGAAACAAAGTGTTCACATACTATGAAACAAACTGTTCACACTCAATAAAACGAACTGTTTTCTTTAACGGAACAAACTGTTTCCTACTAATGAAACAAACTGTTCTCCATATTGAAACAAACCGTTCTCCTTAGGGAAACAGACGGATTCCCTTTTGAAGCCCTACAAGGGGAATAATTATCGCCTGCGAAAATATAGGAGGAAATACAGTAACATAGTGCGATACCTATTCTCTGCAAAACGGGTGAACGTGTTCGGGAGGATATTGCAGCAACACGGGATGAGGTAAAGGAAAGAGAGGGGGAGATGATATATTGTGTGGTAAAAGTGGAGAGGTAGAAAAGACGGAAAGGATTACAGTTGAAATAAATTCTTTTTCTTAACTTTGTGAAATAGAAACATCGAATATGACGATGAAGAAAATAAAAATATGAAAACAGCACTATCTATAAATCAACCGTTCAAGGATTGGGTAAACCACCTAAAACAAGACATTCGTAGTGCACAGATTAAAGCGGCTGTACGCGTGAACAGCGAACTGCTTCACCTTTACTGGCAACTGGGGGCAGAAATTATAGAACGGCAGAAAGAAATGACTTGGGGAAGCGGATTTCTCGAAGAGTTGAGTCATGAGCTGATGGCAGAATTTCCTGATATGAAAGGGTTCTCATATAGAAACATACGCAGTATAAAGCAGTGGTATCTATTTTATAATGAGCCATATACAATTTGGCAACAAGTTGTTTCCAAATTAGGTGAAGAGAAATTTTTCTCCATCCCTTGGGGGCATCATCTCTATATCATCTCCCAATGCAAGGAAGTGAACTTATTCGGAGAAAAGACAGTTAAACAATAAAACCGGAAACATATATGGCCGATAATTATCTTGAAAATCAGTACGAGAATATCACTCGTTTTTCTGCTTGAATTTAAAGAACAATCTATTTGAACATTTAGGACGTCATACCGGGCACGCAAAGCAGCTTGGGAGAAAGCGAAAAAATCCGGTAAGGCACAAACGCTACATAAGCCGACACTTCCCCTCAAAAAAGGCGGAAAGAAAGTTTTCGTGACCGGAGGTGCCGGGGGTATTGGCAAAGCCATTGTAAAAGCTTTCTGCAAGCTTAATTACCAAGTAGCCTTTTGTGACAAGAATGAACTGAAAGGGCAGCAAACCGCCCAAGCCACCGTAGCCTTTTTGTGACAAGAATGAACTGGAAGGACAACAAACCGCCCAAGCCACCGGAGCACAATTCTATCCCGTCGACCTAAACAGCAAAGAAGCATTGGAACTTTGCCTGCAAAATATTTTCAAGGAATGGGGGGATATTGACATCATTATAAACAATGCCGGCATCAGTGAATTCTCTCCCATCACAGAAACGAGTGTGGAGACGTTCGATAAAATATTGTCTGTGAATTTACGTCCGGTGTTCATTACTTCACATGCGTTGGCAGTACACCGCAAAAGTCAAAACAACACGAATACCTACGGAAGAATCATTAATCTCTGTTCTACGCGCTATCTGATGAGTGAACCGGGCAGTGAAGGATATGCAGCTTCCAAAGGAGGTATCTATTCGTTGACGCATGCGTTGGCTTTATCGCTTGCAGAGTGGCACATCACGGTCAACTCCATCTCTCCGGGCTGGATTCAGACACACGATTATGAACAATTACGGGCAGAAGACCATTCACAACACCCCTCCGGACGGGTTGGCAAACCGGAAGATATTGCCCGTATGTGCCTATTCCTATGCCAAGACGAGAACGACTTCATCAATGGCGAAAACATAACCATTGACGGAGGCATGACCAAAAAGATGATTTATCGGGAATAGCCCTTTTATAAAACAATCTGTCCAACATAATAATGATAGGCTTATGAACATGAAAAAGTCTTTTATAGGAATCCTGGCAGCAACCATCATCCTCAGCGGATGCGGCACAAGCCAGATGGCTGCAGGCGACCCTAACGCAGTGCTTGCAGGAGCTGCCATCGGAAGCAATGTAGGCGGTGCCATCGGCGGGCTGATAGGTGACAGTAACGGAGGCTGGCGAGGAGGATACCGGGGTTCCGCCATAGGCACCATCATCGGGACCATTGCGGGAGCTGCCATTGCCAATGCAGCCACAGCCCCCCAAAAAGCAGGAGGAGTACAGCTACCGGATAGAAAGGACACAGCCCTATCCCCCGCAATCCGGAAGACAGCCGCAAGCATCGGCCATCGACCACTTGAGGTACGGAATATACGTTTCATTGACGACAGCCGCAACCACGTCATCAATTCGGGCGAAAACTGTAAAGTGATTTTTGAAATCATGAACGAAGGAAACAAAACAGCCTACAACGTAGTGCCGGTGGTGGTGGAAACCACGGGCATGAAGCGTATTTACATATCGCCGTCGGTCATGATAGAGCAAATAACTCCGCACAACGGTGTGAAATACACCGCCAACATCAGTGCCGGAGAACGGATAAAGACGGGTAACGTCACCATACGCATAGCCATAGCCGACGAGTACGGAGACGAATATGACTGGCAGGAGTTTTCGTTGCCCACACAACGGTAGAACAATGTCTTAACAGTAGTTTTTACAAAGAAATGGAACAACAGCAATCTTCTTTCAAAGAAAAAGAACGCATAGAACTACGGGAACCCCGACGCTTTAAAGTCACCATCTACAATGATGACTTCACCACCATGGAGTTTGTGGTAAAAGTACTCACCACCGTCTTTTACAAATCATCGGTAGAAGCGGAAACACTGATGCTGCAGGTGCACAAGAGCAACTCCGCGGTAGTGGGCATCTACTCATACGACATCGCCCACTCCAAAGTACAGAAAGCCACCCGCATGGCACGCAATGAAGGTTTCCCCCTCCGGCTCACCGTCACCCCGGAGGAAGAAGAATAAGAAGAAAGAAACAATATGGATATAAAAAATACGATATTCGTAAACCAAGCATTCGCTTCCGCACAAAGAAAGGCCGAGTCTTACCGGCACGAGTTCATCATGCCCGAACATCTGCTGAGCGCCATTATAGAGCAGGAACCCTTTATCCACACCCTGCAAGATACCTTCTACAATTATGTGGAGCTCAGCATCTCGCTGGAAAACTATCTGACGGAAGAAGTGGACACTGTCCCCGACAATGTGGAATACGAGTTGGGACTTTCCGTCCAGCTCAGCTCACTCCTGCAACATGCCTATACGGTGACAGAGTATTCCAGCGCCGAAGAGCTGGATGTTCCTCATCTGATACAAGGCTTGCTGCAACTGGAAGATTCCTGGGCATGCCATTTCCTGAAGGAAGCAGTCGGCGGCGACCTGCCCGAATTCCTCAGCCTGCTCATCACCCACTACGAAGAAGCGGAGCTGGCAGAAGAAGCAGGCGGTACGCCATCTCCCGATGAACAAGAGAAAACAGAACCGTGGCGTAACTACGTGACCTGCCTCAACGACCATCTGGCAGGCCACAACCCGCTTATCGGCAGGGAGATGGAGTTGGAGCGAACCATACAAGTGCTCTGCCGCAAAGAAAAGAACAACCCGTTGCATGTGGGCGAACCCGGTGTAGGCAAAACAGCCCTTGCCTATGGGCTTGCCGCCCGTATCGAAGCGGGCAACGTCCCCGAACGGCTTGCCGGCTTCCGCATTTATGAGCTGGACTTGGGCAGTCTACTGGCAGGCACACAATATCGCGGCGATTTCGAGAAGCGGCTGAAAAGTATCATGGAAGGCATCGGTCGTGAGGGAAATGCCATCGTCTACATCGACGAGATACACAACCTGATAGGCGCCGGACGCACGGGCGAAGGCTCTATGGATGCCTCCAACATGCTGAAACCCTATCTGGAAACCGGGGCAATACGTTTCATCGGCTCTACCACCTACGACGAGTACAACCGCTACTTCGCACGCAGCAAGGGACTGGTACGCCGCTTCCAGCAGATAGACATACTGGAACCGAACATTGAAGAAGCCATACATATCGTAGAAGGCCTGAAAGAGAAATACGAAACCTACCACGGCGTCACCTACGAGCCCGACGTCATCCCCTATGCCGTAAAGGCAAGCGCCCGCTACATCAGCGACCGTTTCCTGCCCGACAAAGCCATCGACCTGGTGGACGAAGCAGGAGCTTACCGGGAAATACATCCCACAGACTCCGGAGAACAGACCGTGGACAAGGCACTGATAACCGACATACTGGCACGTACCTGCAAAGTCAATGCCCTCGCCATGAAAGAGGACGACACCACCGCCTTGGAAAGCCTGCACGAACGCATCAGCTCCCGCATCTACGGGCAGGAAGAAGCCGTCCGTCAGGTGGTGGAAGCTGTGCAAATGTCCAAAGCCGGACTGCTGGACGAAAACAAACCGCTGGCAAGCCTGCTCTTTGTAGGCCCCACCGGAGTAGGAAAGACCGAAGTTGCCAAAGTGCTCGCCGCCGAGCTGGGCATCGCCCTGCAACGTTTTGACATGAGCGAATATACCGAAAAGCATACCGTAGCCAAACTGATTGGCTCGCCTGCCGGCTACGTGGGTTACGAGGACGGCGGCCTGCTGACCGACGCCATACGCAAGACCCCAAACTGCGTGCTACTGCTCGATGAGATAGAAAAGGCGCATCCCGACGTATTCAACATCCTGCTGCAAGTAATGGACTATGCCGTACTGACCGACAACAAAGGACGGAAAGCCGACTGCCGACACGTGGTCCTCATCATGACCTCCAATGCCGGAGCACAATATGCCCGCCAAGCGTCCATCGGCTTCAACAGTCAGGTCACCGCCGGAGAAGCCATGCTGAAACAAGTCAAGAAAACCTTTAAGCCCGAATTCATCAACCGCCTCTCTGCCACGGTGGTCTTTCATGACATGGACCGCCCGATGGCATCACTTATCCTCGACAAGAAACTCGGAGAACTAGGCAGCAAGCTGTCTTCCCGCCAGGTGGAAATGGTATTGAGCCAGGAAGCACACGAATGGCTGCTCCAACGGGGTTTTATCCCCGAATACGGCGCCCGGGAGATGGACCGCGTGATAGCCGCCCACTTGAAACCCTTGCTGATGCGCGAAATTCTGTTCGGTACATTGAAGGCAGGAGGAAAAGTCCGCGTGCAAGTGGAAAACGGAGCATTGAAACTACAACCCGCAACCGAATAACGATATGGTCTTTCAACTGACGGATAAACTTGCTTTCCCCGACCCTCACTACGGCGACCCCGACGGGTTGCTCGCTGTGGGCGGTGACCTCTCTATTGACCGCCTCATCCTGGCGTACTCCAACGGTATATTCCCCTGGTACGCATTTCGGGAAGAACTGATACAATGGTGGTGCCCGATGGACCGTTTTGTCATCTTTCCGAACGAAATCCATATCTCCCACTCCATGCGTACGCTCATCAACAAAGGAAAGTACGAAATCACCTTCAACGAAGCTTTCCAAGACATCATACAAACCTGCGGAGAATTGCGGATAGAACAAGAAGGCGCCTGGCTCGGAACGAAGATGATGGAAGCCTATACGCACCTGCACGAACAAGGATTCGCCGCCAGCGTGGAAGTATGGGAAGAAGAGCAATTGGTAGGTGGGCTGTACGGAGTGACCCTGGGACGTTGTTTCTTTGGAGAGAGCATGTTCTCACTCGTTCCCAGCGCCTCGAAGCTGGCCCTCATCCATCTGGCCCAATTCTTCAGGGAACATGGAGGCGTCATGATAGATTGCCAGTTCGAAACCCCTCACCTCAAAACAATGGGAGGCAGGCACATCAGTTACGACGAATATATGACATACATCGAACAAGACTGCCGCTTCTAAAAGTAAAAAGGAATAACGAGGGGCTCAGAACTATCCGCGCCTAAATATAGCATAATGAAAGTACTCATATACTTTTGACACTCTCCTATTCTATTTGAAGGCCGGAGCAGGAAGATGCATACCTGCCATCGTCAATTGGTTGTCCTTGGCATATTGGAGGAAATACTTGCGTGCTTTCACGGCAGCTTCCTTATCCATATCATAGGAAGCGCAGTATTCCGGATGCTCCAACTGAAGGGCCGCACCATGGATGAGGTCACCAATCACCAGTAACTTGCCACTCTGGAAAACCGTATGACCGGGAGTATGACCGACTGCCTCCATGGCAACCACATTGCCCGGCAAGGTATCGCCAAACTCAAACAGATGCAGCCGTTCCTTATAGGCATCCATCGTCTTTACGACCTGCGCCTTCCTTTCGGCAGGCATTGCCATCCAGGCATCATATTCCACTTTTGATGCGTACACTTCGGCATTCGGGAAGACTACACTGTCTCCCTTCATCATTCCACCGATATGGTCGCCATGGAAATGGGTAAGATACAGATATCCAATATCTGCCGGAGAGATACCCAAAGATTGTAATCCGGGCAACAGACGACTGCCGGGAGCTCCCATTCCCGTATCAAAAGGATACGGATACCATTCGTATCTACCAGGAAGGTGCTCATGGAAGAAGGAATACCGCCTTGAAGCGACAAACTTTCCATCAATTCATCGCTTGCATCCGGGAAAATCGTTCTCGGCATCAAATGCTCACCAGCATTATCCTGAATCCAAGTGGCCTGCACTCCCTCCAGTTGCAAGGTCTTTACGCCACTGCATGTTACACCGACACTATCCATACTTACATCTTCATTTGTTTGTTTCTTTGTCCTGCTGCCGCAACCCGCCATCAGCAATGCTGCTGACACAACAACCAGGCACGTCCATGTCTTGTTTTTCATCGGTACAGAGTTTTTTATCCATAAATATTGAAGTTCGCACAAATATAGGCAAATAAAATCATTCGGCACACGGATGCCTGAACCAAAAACGGCTGCCGACTCCCAATTCCGACTCAGCACCGATAGTCCCGCCAAGATGCTCAATGATACTTTTACAGATGGACAAGCCTAAACCCGTGCCCTTCGCAAAGGTATTAAGCTTTACAAAGCGGTCGAACACAGTAGCCACGGCATCCGGAGCAATACCCATACCGGTGTCCGTCACAGAAAACTCTATCTGACCGGTACCTTCCACCGGATGATATTCCAAAAGGATCTGCCCTTCACTGGTGAACTTCAAAGCGTTGTTTATAAAATTGGTGACCACCTGCATCAGACGTTTCTTGTCGGTATAGATACGGTAATCGGGCAAGTCGGGAGCCAACAGAACCGGTACAGCCTTGTCTTCCTTTATATCATAGTTGCGCATCACGTCCTTACAGAAGTCACTGACATCCACATACCCCATATTATAATCAAGTGTTCCCGCTTCTATCTTTGCCAAATCCAGAATGTCGGATATCAGTTGCAAGAGCAGTTCCGTATTCTCCTGCATGATGGCAAGGTATTCCTGGCGTTCTTCCCTATCGTCCAGTTCGGCAATGATGCTTGCAAAACCGACAATGGAATTGAGCGGAGTACGGATTTCATGACTCATATTGGCCAGGAAAGCAGACTTCAAGCGGTCCAGATGTTCTGCCTTATCCTTGGCGACCCGCAATTCCTCCTCTATCTTTTTCTGATGGTCGATATCCACACTGGTAATGACATGCGCCATCTGCCCGTCCACCCAAGCAAAGGCTGCACTGAACACGCGAAACCAACACTTGTCAAATGGCCGTTGATAATCCCACGAATAGACTTTGGTGGGGTGTCCGTTTTCATCTATCAAATGCCTCTTTGGGCAGAACTCACACTCCCCCGTCTTGTCCGAGTAGAGGGCCTCCCAGCATTTTTTCCCCCAGAAATGCTCGATACCGCCATATGGTTCCACCATAGACCTATTGGCATACAACATATCGTGGGAATCGAAAGAGTTGACGTAAATATCAACGCCCATATTATTCATGATACTGCCTAATGTATTGCTGGCCCTCACTTCCCTTTCCTTATATTCCCTGACCGCAATTTCCTTAGAGAACGAGCCCAGCAAGAGATGAATGATTTGCAACTCCTCTTCCGTGAGATAGGTCTCTTCCTCCCTGCCTGCAAAACCTATGAATCCGATGATTTTACCCTCAGTATCTTCAAAATGCCTGATTAACAAAGAATCCTCACCGTAGAAATCAAGAATGTCAATATCATCCCATGAAGCATCCGCATTTCTGTTTCCATAGAAAGGTTTATCCCGAGCTTTCATGGCATCGACATGCTCCTTTTTCAACTCTCCCATATCGAAACGGGGTTTCATAGTCCCACCTTCATTTCCAATCGTTTCTTTCAATAAGAAATAACGGAATCCGTCAGTCTGATAGATAAACCCTTTCGTAAAGTCATAGTAGTTGCAGAAATCGGTCAACGATTCAATAACTTTCCTTTCATTGGGTTCATTGCTATTCAACCGTTCTAAAAAATGAAGCAAGAATATGTTTAATTTCTCTTTGTTTTTGCCCATATAATCTTTTGAAAAACTTTAAGGCGCTAATATACAACTTTTTAAAGAGAAATAAGTTTCTTTTATATATCCAGGAAGTTTAAAAAACAACCATTCTCCAATAAAACAAAAAAGGCAATAACTTAATTTATTTTACAAGTATCACTAAGGCAAAAGCTCTTCATCCGTATTCATACGACGGCATAACATCTAAAGTACACAAAAAGAAGTCTATGGAAGAAGAAAATATCCGAGACAGATTAATAGTCATTTTTTAAGGATAACAGAGTTGCCAATTTATCAAAAACAAAGTTAATTCACACATATATACATATTTGTATAAACGGAGAATAAGTAAAACTTTCCCAAAGATGTTTTTTTCTTCATAAGCGCTACAACCTATATACAACGAAATAAAGATTTGCAGTACAAACGGTCTGTTATGAGAGAAATATAGTATCTTTGCAACATCATGTTGCACCGTTTTACTACTTCCATAACCGACATTCCGCTTCCGGAAAGGTTCACCTATCCTTTCTGCTATACTCCGCACCCATTATGTATATTGGCAGCCAAAGAAGTACAAAGCTATCTTACCCGACAAACTACATGGAAGGACGAACTGCGCCAAGGCAAAATGTTCGGGGTACTGATTGTACAAACCGAGCATGGAGAAACCGGATATTTAGCTGCATTCTCAGGCATATTGGCCGGAAAGAACCTACATCCCTTTTTTGTTCCTCCCGTATATAACTTGCTACAGCCACAAGGCTTTTTCAAGATAGAAGAAGAGAACATCTCTTCCATCAACCGCAACATCCGGCAACTGGAAAATGACAAAGCATATGCCGCCTTATCAGCAGAGCTTGCCCGGACCATTCAGTCAGCAGAAAACATACTGGCAACAGCCAAAGCACAGTTGAAAGAAGCCAAAACAGCCAGAGAACAGCGCAGAAAAGAAAAAGAACTCAATGCGCAGGAAGAAGCCGAACTGATACGGGAAAGCCAGTTCCAAAAGGCAGAATATAAACGCCTGGAACGTTCATGGAAAGCAAGGATTACCACACTGCAAACGCAGACAGAAGACTGGGAAAGACGGATTTCAGCATTGAAGTCTGAACGTAAAACCCGCTCTGCAGCATTGCAGCAAAAGCTATTCGAACAGTTCGGGATGCTGAATTACCGGGGAGAAGTCAAGAATCTCTGTGAGATATTCGGGCAGACCGTGCACAAGACACCTCCTGCCGGCGCAGGTGAATGTGCGGCCCCCAAACTGCTGCAACAAGCTTATCTACACGGATGGAAACCTATTGCCATGGCCGAATTCTGGTGGGGTGATTCCTCCCAAGACAGAGATACGCCATCACGGCCACTATTATCCGGCTTGCAAAGGAAAGTGCGAACCTATACTGCAACACATGCTGCAAGGTCACAAGTAGAGGAAAACCCCATGTTGAAAAGAATGCAGGTACCCTCCCAAGAATCTGGAGATTGTTTATGAGGACCCATGGCTTTCGGTCATCAACAAACCGGCAGGAATGCTGTCTGTTCCCGGCAAGGAAGATGCAGTCTCCGTCTATAGCCTGATGCGTGAGCAATATCCCGAAGCTGACGGTCCCCTGACGGTGCATCGTCTCGACATGGCCACTTCCGGTTTAATGCTCATTGCCAAGACCAAGCGTGTACACCAGAACCTGCAGGCCCAGTTCAAGAACCGCCTGGTCAGGAAACGTTATGTCGCATTGCTCGAGGGTATTGTCCCAAAGGACAAAGGTACGGTCGACCTCCCGCTTTGCCTGAATCCACTTGACCGCCCACGGCAAATGGTACACACCGAACACGGAAAGCCCGCCATCACCGATTATCAAGTTCTGGAACGTCTGGACGGGAAACGGACCCGTATCGCTTTCTATCCGCGCACGGGAAGAACCCATCAGCTACGTATACATGCAGCACACCCGCTTGGCTTGCACTGCCCCATCATCGGTGATGAACTTTACGGGGAGAAAGCAGACCGGCTTTATCTGCATGCCGAATACTTAGAATTTACCCACCCTATAACGGGAGAAACCGTAAGGATTACCAAAGAAGCCGAATTCTGACTGTCTACTGATTAATAACCAGCAAAGTAATGCAATAAATGATGATACTCCGACCTACCCCACAAGATTATGACGAACTGTTGACCGTCTGGGAAGCCTCTGTCCGCAGCACACACCACTTCCTGGCAGAAAAGGATATACAGTTTTACAAACCGCTGATAAGAGAGCAGTACTTTCTTGCCGTAGAGCTTTACATCATCCGCAACGAAAAAGAAGAAATTGCCGCCTTTATGGGACTGAGCGATGAACTCATCGAGATGTTGTTTGTCCGCCCCGACCAACAAGGTAAGGGATACGGAAAACGGCTCATGGAGTACGCCGTCCACCAAAAACACATCCACAAAGTGGATGTAAACGAGCAGAACGGACAAGCTTGCCGATTTTACCAACATCTGGTATTCCAAGTGGTAAGCCGGGACGAAACCGACCCGACGGGAAAGCCTTTCCCTATTCTGCACCTGCAATTACCAACCCCACCACAGATTACTCAGATTGAACACAGATTATAATTTAGCAAACTTATGAAGATACATCACATCGCCATCTGGACCTTCCAACTGGAAGAGATGAAAGAGTTCTACACACGTTACTTCAACGGGAGCAGCAATGAAAAGTACATCAACCCCAAAAAAGGATTCGAATCTTATTTCCTTCACTTCGATGAAGGAACGGATTTGGAACTGATGAGCCGTACGGACATACAGAATACCCCTATTGAGGAAAACAGACTGGGACTGACCCACTTTGCCTTTGCCTTCGACAGCCAGGAAGCTGTCCTCCGACAGACAGAACGGCTACGTACAGCGGGATATACCATCGCAGGAGAGCCCCGTACCTCCGGCGACGGATATTTTGAAAGTGTCGTCCTCGACCCGGACGGTAACCGTATAGAATGTGTATTCAGGGCATAGTCTCTCAATCAGAGGAGACAAAGCTTCTCAACAGTTTTATCTCCTCTGCCCAAAGCGATTCATCGGGCGTCTCCAAAATAATAGGTATACCGTCAAAACGCACATCTTGCATAAAGCGCCGGAAGAAATCCATACCTATCAGCCCCTTGCCGATGCTGTCGTGACGGTCTACTCTGGAGCCGAGTGCTTTCTTGGAGTCATTCAGGTGTATACCGCGCAGATAGCCGAAACCTACCGCTGTGTCAAACTCCTCAAACACCTTGTCATACTCATTCACTATATCATAGCCTGCTGTATACGTGTGGCAGGTATCAAGGCAAACTCCAACGCGAGACTTGTCATCCACCCGGTCAATGATATGTCCCAGCTGCCAGAACTCATTTCCCACATTGCTACCCTGCCCGGCTGTGTTCTCTATGACAGCCACCACATCGTGCGTCTTGCCCAATATAAGATTAATGGATTCAGCGACCTTGTCCAGACACTCTTCCACGGAAATCTTATTCAGATGGCTGCCCGGATGAAAATTCAGTAACTTCAGCCCTAATTGTTCGCAGCGCTGCATCTCATCCAGAAAAGCGGCACGGCTTTTCTGTAACCCTTCTTCTTCGGGATGCCCTAAATTTATCAGATAACTGTCGTGAGGCAGGATATAGCGGGAATCGAAGCCAAGCTTCCCACAATTTTCCTTAAACACCCTGATACTCTCCTCCGTCAGCGGCCTTGCCACCCACTGACGCTGGTTCTTGGTAAACAAGGCAAAAGCATTTGCCCCTATCTCACTGGCATTGACGGGAGCCGCTTCCACTCCCCCACTGGCCGATACATGTGCACCTATAAATTTCATAATCTTATTGTATTTGCTCTTTCATGAATTCCCACTGGCATTTTTTCATGTCCACACACCCATTCTTTCTGAACGTCACGCCCTCTGCCTCCAGCAAAGCCCGCTGTTCCGCCCAGCACGGTGCCAGCCTGCCCTGGCTGTTCACTACCCGATGGCAGGGCAGACACATGCCGTCGGGCACATTGTGCATAGCATGTCCCACCATGCGCGAACATTGAGGTCTTCCGACAAGATAGGCTATCTGTCCGTACGTCACCACCCGCCCCGGAGGGATTGCGGCCACTACATTATAAACCTCCTGCTGAAAAGTGTCTTTGTCCATAAAAGTCTGGTTTGGGAAGGCAAAGATATGATAAATTCAGCAGGTATGCGAACAGACGTTACAAGAAAGTGGCTGCGCCGAGCGGATTGTATGTATAGGTGACATTACGGGCACGGATGATTTCGCCCGTCGGGGTAAACAATATCTGATATTTCGTCTGGAGATTTGCCATCCCTACCTCTACCGCCACGATGGACTGCCATTTGGGAAACTGTACCCAAGTGACATTCTGCACCATCCCTCCGGAATATTCACTGGCGGCAAAAGCATTGTAAACGGCAGGGGGCACTTCGTCCATTGTCTCCCAGTCCGTCTGTTGCATTACCCATTGCGCCTGCCCGTCAAACCAGACTTTCGTATCAAAACCGTTCATCAGGAAATCTGCCACATAATAAGACTCATCATGCGACCAGGCAACATCATCTGCCGTAGGATACATTTTCTTCAGTGCAGCCTGTACATCAGCAGGTGCCCAATCGGCAGAAGCCGAGACTGATACCATCAGCATCAAAACCAGAAAAGAGAATTTCAACTTACTCATAACTTCATCAGATTATCATGTTATGAGAAGAACGGCGTATGGCAGATTTTGTTCACCGGCAACTCTCAACCATTCAACAGTTAAAAAGAGATATCCATTGTAATTCAATAGAAAATGACTAACTTCACACCAGAAATTCAGAAATATGATAAGAATACATCCCATATCCGGCAACAAAAAGCAATATCTTGACCTGCTGCTGCTTGCCGACGAACAAGAGTCCATGATTGACTGTTATCTGGAACGGGGAGAGATGTTCATCCTATCCGATAATGATACAGTCAAAGCGTCTTGTGTAATCACCTGCGAGGATAAAGGAATCTACGAAATAAAGAGCATAGCTGTCTATCCGGAATACCAGCGCCAGGGATATGGAAGACAACTGATAGCATTCGTTCTTGAACATTATAAAGACCGGTGCCATACTATGCTTGTCGGCACTGGAGACAGTCCGCTAACCATCCCCTTCTATGAAAGCTGCGGATTTGCATACTCACACCGGGTACCCGATTTCTTTATCGATAATTACGACCACCCCATATTTGAAGGAGGCAAGCAACTGAAAGACATGATTTATCTGAAAAGGACGCTTCAACCAAATAATATCCTATATTTGCATATCACTTAACTCCACACATTATGGAAGCTAAACTTTGCCAAAGCTGCGGAATGCCCTTGTCATCTGCAGAAGTACTCGGAACCAATGCCGACGGTAGCCTCAACGAGGAATATTGCACCTATTGCTACCAGCACGGCAATTTTGCACAAGACTGCACTATGGACGAAATGATAGAACATTGTGCACAGTTCACCGACGAATTCAACAAGGATTCCGGAATGAATTTCACTAAAGAGGAAGCCATTGCCGGTATGAAAGAATTCTTCCCGACCTTGAAACGCTGGCAGTCCAAACAATAAACATGCCATCCCGTATCGAGCAGGAAAAACAGACAGTAGAACGGATGGTCCGCCTCTACTGCCGGAAAAAGGAAGGTAACAAGCAATTGTGTCCCCGATGCGAGGAATTGCTGGGATATGCCCGCATTCGTCTTTCACGCTGTCCTTTCGGTGAGAATAAATCCACCTGCAGGCAATGCAGCATTCACTGCTACAAGCCCGAAATGAAAGAACGGATGCGTAAAGTCATGCGGTATGCCGGACCACGGATGCTGTTGTACCATCCCGTGGCGGCACTCTGCCATTTGTGGCAGGAGTATGTCCATCAGTATTTCACCAAACGTTTCGGAGTCCCGCGCCAGGAACAGCACAAACAATAAACCGTATCCAGGTCGTATCCCTCCAACGAGGAGGTGCCGTCCTTAGGCACAATCTCGCCTTTGTCAGAGATGTAGACCGGCAGGCGCTCACCTTGTCCGTTCATCACAAAAAATGCCCCCACCTTGCATTGGGGGCATACCATCTTACGCATAATCAATTGAAATAATACAAAAATATAGCCACCCCTTCCAGTGCCTTCTTCTTTTCACCTTGTATTTCGATGGCAAACTTTATTTCCGCCTTTGCCACACCGCGCAGATTCGACAGAGATTGCAAATGGGCAACCAGTCGGATGCTCTGTCCGGACAATACCGCCTGACCGAACTTCATCTTGTCCATACCATAATTAATCATCATCTTCAGGTTGTTCACTTCAATAATCTGGTTCCACAGATATGGCAACATGGACAAGGTGAGATACCCATGTGCAATAGTGCTCTTAAAAGGGCTTTCCACTTTGGCGCGTTCCGTATCGACGTGTATCCACTGATGGTCCAATGTCGCATCAGCAAACAGATTGATACGCTCCTGAGGGAGCTCTACATATTCCGAAACACCGATTTGCTGGCCTACCAGCTTTTCAAAATCCTCGTACGAGTTGATAATCACTTTTTCCATTACTCTCTATTTTATTGATAAATTATAAATTCACACGCTTTATCCACATATCCGCCATTCGTTTATGCCCTGCAGGAGTGGGGTGGATACCGTCCCAAATCCAATAGGTGTCCTGAGAAGCCGGAGCAATGCCGAGAATTTCATCGAACATCGCATTATAAGGAAGAAATACCGTCTGATAGTCCTTCGCTATCCTCTCTACGATGGCGGCACAGCGACGCACCAGACTATCACGTTCTGCAAAGTCCTCACTCTTACGCATATTGCCGACATTGACAACAAAAGGAGTGCCCAGCACTATCTTCAATTCCGGATTGGCCTGCAAAGAACGGTCAAGCAAGGAACGGTAACACTTCTCCCATCCTTCAAAATCAAAAGGCTCTTTTTTGTCACCCTGCAGATAGTAATGTACATCGTTTGTCCCCACCAAGACGGAAAGCACATCCGGTTTCATTCCAATGACATCCTCTTCCCAGCGTTTCTCCAAATCCCGGAGAGTGTTTCCACTGATGCCACGGTTAAAAAAAGCATATTCCTTTTCCGGGAAATCTCCTTGATAATGACTTGCACACAAATACATATAGCCGCTACCGTAAATATGGTTCATATCCCAAAGGCTTCGCTCCGCAGTCGGTTTGGGCATCCCGCAGGCATTTCCCCAGTTACCGTCCGTGATAGAATCTCCGATAAACAAGACACGCGGGCCGCTTGCATGGAGTAAGAGTGATATGCAGAAAAAAACTATTACAAAGAGTCCAATACGCTTCATGGCATTTTCTTGTTAGAATGTAAAAATTGCAACAAATATACGTCTTATTCCGGCAAGTACAAAAACTCGGGTACCTTTTTCCCATTTCCCAAAAACACATATAACCCTTATTTTTATTTCCGTTCATCACAGATTAATTTGGAAATAATGTATCTTTGTCAATATCTTAATTGTTGTGACAGAACAAAAACATCACTATTAAAGATTCCGGTATGAATTCTAAATTTGATTATGACTTACTGTCAGCAATGATGACCAATGCCAATATGGGATGGTGGGAAGCTGATTTAAAGACCGAAAGCTACATTTGCTCCGAATATATCTCCCGGTTGCTGGGACTGGATGAGGATGGAACCATCAGCTTTAAAGATTTCAACAAACGTATCCTGAAAGAGGAACAACGGCATACTACCACACATTCCTTCGACAATATCCGGCAGACACAAGAGACTGTATATCTGCTCAACACAGTAGAGGGTCCAACGTGGATAAGAAGCAAGATATGCCTGCAGAGAACCGATGAAAACGGTAATGTCAAAGTCTACGGCATTGCCGAAACACAAGACGGTCCCGACATGTCATCGGCATCCCAAGCCTTACAAGAGCGTAACCGTCTCCTCCATAATATTTATAAATATCTTCCGGTAGGAATTGAGCTCTATAACCGAGAGGGAATATTGATAGATATGAATGACAAAGAGCAGGAAATGTTCCATCTCAAACAGAAAGAAGATCTACTTGGAATTAATATTTTCGAGAATCCGATTTTCCCGGAAGAGATGAAAAGCAAGTTAAGAAAACATGAAAATGCAGACTTCACTTTCCGGTATGACTTCTCTAAAATAGGCAATTACTACAAGACACAGAAGAAGACGGGCACCATAGACCTTGTAACCAAAGTCACAAGCCTTTACGACGATAATCACAACCTAACCAACTATCTGCTAATCAACGCAGACAAAACGGAAACGACCGTCGCTTACAACAAAATACAAGAGTTCGAGAGCCACTTTGAGCTTATAGGTGACTATGCCAAAGTGGGATATGCCAATTATGACCTTCTTAATGAGCAAGGCTATGCCCAACGCAGCTGGTACAAGAACTTGGGTGAGAAAACAGAAACACCATTGTCCGAAATCATCGGAACCTACAATCATCTCCACCCTGACGACCGTACTATCATGCTTGACTTCCTACAGAACGTAAAGAGAGGACTGGCACACAAGCTCAGCCGGGAAGTACGTGTTCTTAAAGAAGACGGTTCTTTCATGTGGACCCACGTCAACATCATTGTAGAACGCTACATGCCTGAACAGAACATCATAGAGATTATCTGCATCAATTACGACATCACCCAATTAAAGCAGACGGAGGCAATGCTGATACAAGCCAAGGAAAAGGCCGAAGAGGCAGACCGGCTGAAATCCGCTTTCCTTGCCAATATGAGCCATGAAATCCGCACGCCGCTAAATGCGATTATCGGTTTCTCCAGCCTGCTGCACTACGTGGAAAACGAGCAGGAAAGGGAACAGTACATCTCTTTGATAAACCACAACAACCAACTGTTGCTCAAACTAATCAACGACGTTCTGGACCTTTCCAAGATAGAGGCCGGACACATAGAGCTCCATTCCGAATGGTTCAATCCGGCAGAACTCATCGAGGAAAGTATTACCGAGTACGAACGGAACGTTCCGGCAGGAGTGAAACTCTTTGCCAGGTATCCGGCAGCCCCCGGCCAGATAGAGCACGACCCGATGCGCATCAAACAGATACTGAACAACTTCATATCGAATGCACTGAAAAACACCGTGCAGGGACATATCGAAGTGTACTACGAAACGGACACAGACGGCATAAGAATCAGTGTTTCCGATACTGGATGCGGTATTCCCCCCGACAAACTGGAATGATATTCGAACGGTTCGAAAAGGTGGACTCTTTTGCCCAAGGTGCCGGATTAGGACTCTCCATCTGCAAATCCATCGTTGAGAAAATGAATGGAGTGATTACCGTAGATTCGACAATAGGAGTGGGAAGCACGTTCACCGTGGAACTGCCCTGCCGGACAAGACCATCCTGACAACAAACGAAAAACAATGATTTATGACCGCACAGAAAGAATTTACCCTAACCCCTCGCCGGCGTGGCTTTCACCTGGTGACAGAGGAGATTATACGCAACCTTCCACCGCTTCCGTCTGCCGGAATCCTGCATCTGTTCATCAAGCATACAAGCGCAGGCCTCACCATCAACGAGAATGCAGACCCTGACGTACAGACAGATATGGAAGCCATCTTCAACCGCCTCGTAAAAGAACGGGAACCTTATTACCAACATACATGCGAAGGCGATGACGATATGCCCGCCCATGCCAAGGCAACCCTCAGCGGAACCAGCCTCACCATCCCCATCACCAATGGGCGTCTGAACATAGGTATCTGGCAAGGCATCTATCTCTGCGAGTTCCGCAACCGGGGCGGAGGAAGAAGAATTGTAGCAACCGTCATCGGATAATCCCTATCATCATGCAGAAAGCCATCATCATCGGTGCCACTTCAGGCATCGGACAAGAAGTAGCCAGGATACTTGTACAACAAGGCTGGCATATAGGTATTGCCGGCAGAAGAGAGGAAGCATTGCATGCCCTGCAAGCCACCGCACCCGACCGGATAGTCACGGAACAGCTGGACGTTACGGAAGAGACAGCGACTCTACACCTCCATAACCTGATAAAAAAGCTGGGAGGCATAGACCTGTTTTTCCTCAGTTCCGGCGTGGGACATCAAAACCGGGACTTACAACCGGACATCGAACTGAACACGGCACGTACCAATGTAGAGGGATTTACCCGCATGGTGACTGCCGCCTTCAACTATTTCAAGGAAAAAGGCTCCGGACATATTGCTGTCATCAGTTCCATTGCAGGCACTAAAGGACTGGGCGTTGCACCGGCCTACTCTGCCACCAAACGCTTCCAGAATACCTATATCGAAGCGCTGGCACAACTTGCCCGGATGCAGCATCTTGATATACACTTCACCGACATCCGTCCGGGATTTGTTGCCACCGATTTATTGAAAAGCGGGAAATACCCGATGCTGATGAAAGCAGACCGTGTAGCACAGCACATAATCAAGGCTTTAAGAGAAAAGAGACGGGTAGTTGTCATTGACGGACGCTACCGGGTACTGGTATTTTTTTGGCGTATGATTCCACGATGGCTATGGGAAAGGTTGCCTATAACGAATTGATTTCGTATCTTCACGTCTCCAAACAGAAATAGACATACAGACATGAAGAAAAATTCAAAATATATCGTGCTTACCGCTGCCATTGCACTGTGCGCAGGTTCCAGCCTCCCCTTCCTCGCAGGCAGCAGTACGCTGAATCCCGAACGCGATTCCGTGAAATCCGAAGTTCCCTACTGCGTGACCTCCCCCAGCGTACCGGACAAGATCACTTTTGCCGGACAAGCTATTGACCTGCTTCGCTACGACCACCGCGAACGTATGGACCGCGAACTGATGTCCTTCACCTACATGCACTCCACCACCATGCTCATGGTGAAGCGTGCCAACCGCTACTTCCCCGTCATAGAGCCTATACTAAAAGCCAACGGCCTTCCCGATGACTTCAAGTACCTCGCTGTGATAGAAAGCAACCTGAACCCGCTTGCCAAATCGCCTGCGGGTGCCGCCGGCCTATGGCAGTTCATGCCTGCCACCGGACGCGAATTCGGACTGGAGGTGAACAGCAACATCGACGAACGATACCATATCGAGAAAGAGACCAAAGCAGCCTGCAAGTACCTGAAAGATGCTTATCAGAAATACGGGAACTGGCTGTGCGTAGCCGCCGCCTACAATGCCGGGCAAGGACGCATCTCCACACAACTGCAGAAGCAAATGGTGGACCAGGCTGTCGACTTATGGCTGGTAGAAGAGACTTCGCGCTACATGTTCCGCCTGCTGGCAGCCAAAGCAGTCATCAGCAATCCACAGCAGTACGGCTTTCTGTTGAAACGGGAACATCTTTATCCGCCCATCCCCTACACGGAAGTGACCGTCACAACGGGCATCGGCAACCTGGCACAGTTTGCCAAAGATAAAGGCATCACCTATGCCCAACTGAAAGATGCCAATCCGTGGCTGCGGGATACCTCGCTGATGAATAAAAGCGGACGTACATACATACTAAAAATACCGACACAAGCCGGAATGCATTACAACCCCAAGAAAACAGTGCCCCACAATAAGAATTGGGTCATCAATTAATAAAAAAGAAAGAGAGGATACGATGATGATGTTAAACTTTGATTTTGTGCTCAGGTTGCTGGTAGCCGGAATATTGGGTGCCATTATCGGACTGGACCGGGAATACCGTGCCAAAGAAGCAGGCTACCGCACCCATTTCCTGGTATCATTGGGAAGCGCGCTCATCATGATTGTATCCCAATATGGTTTTCAGGAAATCATCAAGGAAAGCAGTGTGACGCTGGACCCCAGCCGTGTTGCCGCACAAGTAGTCAGCGGTATCGGATTCATCGGTGCGGGTACCATCATTTTCCAGAAACAGATAGTCAGGGGACTGACAACAGCCGCAGGAATATGGGCTACTGCAGGCATCGGATTGGCAGTAGGTGCAGGAATGTACACCATCAGCATTGCCGCCACCCTGCTGACTCTGGCAGGGCTCGAACTGTTGAGCCTTATTTTCAAAAGCATTGGCATGAAAAGTTCCGTGATAACCTTTTCCACTTCCAGCAAAGAGATACTGCCGCAAGTGTCCCGGCGATTCAACTCCAAAGACTATCTGGTGGTGTCCTACAACCTGGACCGGCAAGTGCAGGGAGAGTACACCAACTATCAAGTGACCATGGTCATCAAATCCAAGAAAAGCTATGATGAGGGATATTTGCTGCAACTGATGCAGGAATTTCCCGAGGTGACAGTGGAGAAAATCGAATAAAGGGAATCACTGCTGTTTTTCCGTCAGATATTTCCAATAGCGCACGGGCATGTCCTGCTTGTGCTTCCGGGGATTGAGGCGTTCCTTGATGCAGATTGCCTTGAAATAGGTTTTCCAGAGAGACTGGAAAAGCTGTTCGTCTCCGTCCATCAGACTTTCGTCGAGCATGCCGGTGACAAGATGTCCTTCGCGACTGTCCTCACCAAAAGTCACCTGGCGCACCTCCTTCAAGTCGTAATAGTACCCATAGGCTCGCCTGATATCATAAATCAGCCAACGCTGGTCGGCAAAACGGTCCTTGAAATGCCCCGTCACCAAAGGAAGGGCATTCTTTTCGGGCTCGATGGCAGCAAAGAAAGTACCGTCCGCAGCCTTCTGGAAGCGGACAAACTGAAGCAGGCGTATACGCTCCCAATCCACCCGCTTCCACATACGGGAGAACTCCAGCACATCAGGGTCGGCAAAGTTCGTTTCAATGGAGCGAGGAGCATCTATCGCCTTGCGGATATAGCGGAACAGCAGCATGGGAGTTTCCGGTTCCTCTGCCAGCCAGCATTGGGCGAGGCAGGCAAGTGCCGCAGACGACAGCTTCTTCTGCAATCCGCGCCAGACGCGACCGGACTTCTCCTCATCGGTTATCACTGTAAATATTTCATCGTAGAACAATGGTAGAGGCTCTCCCTCCAACAACAGTGCATCGGGGAAAATGCGGCGGGAATAGGCTTCAAAAACAGAAGTCAGCAATCCCTCAAAAGTCTTATCGTATAAAAAGATATTCATTCGCCAAAATCAAGCATCAACTGCCTCTCATCCACTTTTTTCTTGTTCGGTTTGGGCAACAGCAGACTGCGTACCCCTTGCGGAGTCAGCTCATTGACCGTGCGCATCGGCAACTCGCAGCAGGTAATGAAATACTGCGCCTTCTTCATCACCACCCCTATCTTCTTCAACTGGTAGAAACCTATCTTGGAGAAACGTCGAGAAGCCACTATCAGCCGTGCCGACTTCACGCCGATGCCCGGCACGCGGAGCAACATCTCATAATCCACCTTGTTCACATCGATTGGAAACTGCTCGGGATGGCGCAAAGCCCAGGACAGCTTGGGGTCAACCTCCAAATCAAGGTCCGGGTAGGCATCATCCACTATTTCCTCCACCTTGAACTGATAGAAGCGCATCAGCCAGTCGGCTTGGTAAAGGCGGTTTTCGCGCACCAAAGGGGGCTGTTTCAATGCCGGCAGGCGCTTATCGTAGGTATTGACGGAAATATAGCCCGAATAGTAGACACGCCGCATCGTAGGTCCCTTGTAGAGGGCCGACGAAAGATACAGAATATCCTTGTCCGTCTCGGCGGTAGCGCCTACTATCATCTGTGTGCTTTGTCCTGCAGGAGCGAAACGAGGAGCGTGGCGGTGTTTCTTGCGTTCTTCCGAACTTTCAAGGACTCCCTGCTGGATGTAGCGCATAGGCGCATATACACTCTTATGGTCTTTCTCCGGGGCAAGCAGTTTCAGGTTCTCCTCCTTCGGTATCTCGACATTGACGCTGAGACGGTCGGCATAAAGCCCTGCCTCATTCACCAGTTCGCGGCTGGCACCGGGAATGCTTTTCAGATGGATATATCCGTTGAAACGATGGATAGTGCGGAGGTCCTTGGCAACGCGCACCAGGCGTTCCATCGTGTAATCGGGATTACGCACCACCCCACTGCTCAGGAAAAGCCCTTCGATATAGTTGCGGCGATAGAACTCCATGGTGAGGTCTACAAGCTCGGCCACCGACAGCGTGGCACGCGGCAGGTCGTTGCTGCGGCGGTTGATGCAGTAGGCGCAGTCGTAGATGCAATAATTGGTAAGCATCACTTTGAGCAGGGAGATACAACGGCCGTCCTCGGCAAAACTATGGCAGATGCCCCAGCCACCCACAGTGTTCCCCAGCATACCTGCCTTGCCGGAGCGCACCGTACCACTGGAGGAGCAAGAGACGTCATACTTTGCCGACTCTGCCAGTATCTTCAGTTTATTGAGAACGTTTTCATCCATAATACCTGCGTCAAAAGTAGCAATAATACTTTTCAAAAACAAAAAAGACCGCCAGTAGTGGCAGTCTTTCGCAGCATCAAATATGCTTTTTTTCTTACTTCTTAGAAGCTTCCAAAGATGCTTTGCGGAATTCCTTCATAGCTTTTTCGATTTCCAAAGAAGCCTTACGAGCGCGAGTTCCTGCTGCCTTGTTACCGTTTTCGATCTGAGCGTTAGCATCTTTTGAGAAGTCAGCATACAGAGCTGCTACTTTTTCTACCAATTCTTTCATAATCCTTTTTAAATTACTTCGTTAATAATGTCTGGCAAAAATACATTCTTTCTTGAAATAAATGCAGAAAAACGATATTTTTTTTGAAATATTCGGTAAAATCGCCGCAAAAAGGGGCTCTTACGCATTTTTTATCTACTTTTGCAAGCATGAAAACGCTTACTGACACCGAATATATACACGCTCTCATAGCCGAAGGAGAGCACCAACAGCAGGATTTCAAGTTCGAAATATCCGACGCCCGCAAGATAGCCAAAACCCTTTCAGCCTTTGCCAATACAGACGGTGGAAAACTGCTCATCGGAGTGAAAGATAACGGGAAAATTGCCGGTGTCCGTTCGGACGAAGAACAATATATGATAGAAGCGGCTGCCGGACTTTATTGCAGCCCCGAAGTGAACTATACCATGCAGACCTATCAGGTGGAAGGCCGTAGTGTGCTGGTGGTACAAATCGAGGAAAGTGACCGGAAGCCGGTATATGCCAAGGACGAAACGGGAAAATATCTTGCCTATCTCCGTATCAAGGATGAAAACATCCTTGCCACTCCCGTCCATCTACGTGTCTGGCAGCAAAGCGAAAGTCCGAAAGGAGAACTGATAGAATATACCGAACGGGAACAACTGTTGCTCAATCTGCTGGAAGAAAACGACCGCCTGTCACTGAACCGTTACTGCCGCCTGGCGCATCTTTCCCGACGCGCCGCCGAACATCTGCTGGCAAAGTTTGTTCGTTATGACATAGTGGAACCGGTGTTTGAAGGACACAAATTTCACTTCAAGCTGAAATAGGCAAGGAGATTCCGTCAGGTTTGTCCAGATTTGTCCATGGTACAAATCGCAGCACACGAGTTTATACCACGTTGATTATCACCGACTTGCAAGAAATTTATCTCAGTTAACGACAGAGGTAGCCTTGAATAACTACAGAAGCAGCCTAAAGTAACGACAGAGGGTAGCACTTGTTTTGTGTGAGTTTTTTTTACTACAAATAGATAACTGTACATATACATTATGGGAATAATAAATCTGATAAACGACCTGCTCTGGACCTACATCCTCGTTGCCCTGCTGTTGGGATGCGCCGTATGGTTTACGCTGAGAACCCGCTTTGTACAGTTCCGGATGATAAAGGAAATGGTACGTCTGCTGGGCGACTCGGGCGGGAAAGGCGATGCCAAGGAAAAGCATATCTCATCGTTCCAGGCATTTGCCATCTCCATTGCCAGCCGTGTAGGTACGGGCAATCTTGCAGGGGTTGCCACCGCCATTGCAGTAGGCGGTCCGGGCGCTGTATTCTGGATGTGGGTGATTGCCCTCCTGGGTGCTTCCAGCTCGTTTGTAGAATCTACACTGGCCCAATTGTATAAGATAAAGGGCAAAGACTCCTTTATCGGCGGCCCGGCCTACTATATGCGTAAGGGACTGAAACAGCCGTGGATGGGGGCACTGTTTGCCGTACTTATCACCATTACCTTCGGATTTGCATTCAACTCGGTACAGAGCAATACACTGTGTGCCGCTTTCGAAGGCGCTTTCGGGTTCGACCATGCCGTTGTGGGAGGCATCATCACCGCACTCACGCTGACAATCATCTTTGGAGGCGTACAGCGCATAGCCAAAGTCAGCAGCATCATCGTCCCCATCATGGCGTTGGGATACATTGCACTGGCACTTATCATCGTTCTGTTGAACATCAAAGAGCTGCCGGGAGTCCTGGCACTCATTGTCGGCCACGCCTTCGGATGGGAGCAGGCTTTGGGAGGGGGTGTCGGCATGGCGCTGATGCAGGGCATCAAACGCGGGCTGTTCAGCAACGAGGCCGGTATGGGGTCCGCCCCCAATGTGGCGGCAACCGCACACGTCAGCCACCCCGTGAAGCAAGGCTTGATTCAGACGCTGGGAGTATTTACCGATACGCTGATTATATGTACCTGCACCGCTTTCATCATTCTGTTCAGCGGTGCTCCACTGGATGGTTCCACAAACGGCGTACAGCTTACCCAGCATGCGCTGACCAACGAGATAGGACCTTCGGGAGCCATCTTCGTTGCGGTAGCCTTGTTCTTCTTCGCATTCAGCAGCATTCTGGGAAATTATTATTACGGAGAAGCCAATGTGCGCTACCTTACCCACCGTAAATGGGTGCTCAACATCTACCGTATACTGGTGGGCGGCATGGTCATGTTCGGTGCTGTTGCCACCCTCGACCTGGCATGGAGCCTTGCCGACGTCACTATGGGACTCATGGCGATCTGCAATCTTATCGCCATCAGCCTGCTCGGAAAATACGCTTTCAGGCTGCTTGAAGACTACCGCGCACAGAAAAGCGCCGGTATCAAAGACCCCGTTTTCACCAAGAACCGCCTGAAAGAGGTAGAAAAAGACATAGAGTGCTGGTGATAACCAACTTATTTCGTACTTTTGCAGCCGGAACCGCCGGATGACCTGCGGTCTTGTAATTTGTAATCAGTAATTCGTAATTTGATATGAGTTTATTTGCCAAACTATTCAACAAGAATACCGGAGAAGTATCTTCGAAGAATGTGGAAGACTTCGTGTCACTGACACGCGTCTACTTCCAGTCTGTAATAGCCGCCAACCTGGGCATCACCAATATCCGCTTTGTGCCGGATGTAGCCAACTTCAAGCGTCTGTTCAAAATCCCCACGCAGGGAGGCCGCCTGGGACAAGCGGAAAAGGCCGCTTCGCGCAAGATGCTGATGCAGGACTACGGCATCAGTGAAAACTTCTTCAAGGAAATTGATACTTCCGTCAAGAAGCACTGCCGTACGCAGAACGACGTACAAGGTTATCTCTTTATGTATCAAGGCTTCTCCAATGACTTGATGATGCTGATGGGAAACCTGATGCAGTGGAAATTCCGCATGCCTTCCATCTTCAAGGGAGCACTGCGCAGCATGACCGAAAAAACCGTACACGACGTCTGTACAAAAACCGTATGGAAAAAGGACGATGTACACAAGACGGCAGCGGCAGTACGCCAGTACAAAGAGCGTCTGGGATATTCGGAACAATGGATGACCGAGTACGTTTACAACGTAGTGATGCTGGCCAAAAAGGAACCGAAACAGAAAGCCAACGAAGAGAAATAAAAGAAAAAGAATTCTAAAGAACTTTAGAAACAAGAAGGCGGGAAAGAAATTTCCCGCTTTTTTTTGTTATTTTTAGCAAATGAAATCATTTTCCCCTCACGGAACACAAGGACGCACCCCTCGTCAACCATCATAAATATTAACTTCAAAAAAACAACCGCTTATGAAACAAAAGAAAATGCTTGCACTCACTCTCTCACAACTGGAACAACTTTATCGGCATGAACTCCCTGAATTGGTCAGCATCGCCGTTCAAAGCGACGATGCGGAAGCCTTCAAGCCAACCTGGCGGAGTACATTGCCGGACATCCGGAAGTGGACACGAGGCCGGTAAGCAAATTCGACTCTTGATTGAATTTGACGGGCAGGAAGTACACGAGCTCTCCATCGGAGAACAGCTGCCCATATCAACTTTATCAATGCTGCACTCCTTCCTCACGAGGCAATGGGAAGAGGAAACGGAGACGGACCTGTTCATCGACTTGTTCCAGCAGTTCAAACGCCTCCACCAGCCAGCCCCCACCCTGCCCTCCGCACAGAAAATCAAAACCCTGACCGAACGCTGGCCCAGCGGACTGGATGAAGACGTGCAGCATATCCGTGCAAAGAACAAGGAACGCATCCTGCATGCACTGGTGCAGAAGATTGAGCACCGCAAGAACCCGGCTTCCCGCTTCCATTTCGAAGAGGGACTCAGCTACGAGGAGAAGTTCAACCTCGTCAGCGAATGGTGGAATGACTTCCGTTTCCATCTTGCCATGGCCGTCAAAAGCCCTACGGAGCTAAACCGTCTTCTCGGCAACTCCCTTTCTGCCGAAACCATGTACCTGCTCTCAAAAGCCCGCAAGAAGGGAATGCCTTTCTTCGCCACCCCCTATTATCTGTCACTGCTGAACTGCACCGGCAGCGGATACGACGACGAGGCCCTGCGCAGCTATATACTCTATTCACCCCAACTGGTGGAAACCTACGGACAGATACGTGCCTGGGAACGGGAGGATATCGTAGAACCAGGTAAACCCAACGCCGCCGGCTGGCTGCTGCCCGACGGGCATAACATCCACCGCCGTTATCCGGAAGTGGCCATCCTCATCCCCGACACCATGGGACGCGCCTGCGGAGGACTCTGCGCATCTTGTCAGCGTATGTACGACTTTCAAAGCAAACGGCTCAATTTTGAGTTTGACACCCTGCGTCCCAAGGAGACATGGGAAAAGAAGCTGCGCCGGCTGATGGCCTATTTTGAGGAAGACACGCAACTGCGGGACATTCTCATCACCGGCGGTGACGCACTGATGAGCCAAAACAAGACGCTGGGCAATATTCTGGATGCCGTCTACCGCATGGCAGTCCGCAAGCGGAAAGCCAATCAGGAACGGCCCGAGGGAGAAAAGTATGCAGAGCTGCAACGTGTACGCCTCGGCTCACGCCTCCCCGCCTACCTGCCCATGCGCATCAATGACGGGCTGGTGGAGATTCTAAGGGAATTCAAGGAAAAGGCGTCTACCATCGGCATCCGCCAGTTCATTATCCAGACACATTTCCAAACCCCGCTCGAAGTCACTCCGGAAGCTGCCGAAGGAATACGCAAACTGCTGGCGGCAGGCTGGCTCATTGATAACCAACTGGTATACAACGTAGCTGCATCCCGCCGAGGGCATACCACCCGCCTGCGCCAAGTGCTCAATCAGTTGGGAGTGGTTTGCTACTACACCTTCTCCGTGAAAGGTTTTGAAGAAAACAATGCCGTGTTTACCCCCAACAGCCGTTCCGTACAAGAGCAACGGGAAGAAAAGCGCTTCGGAAGCTGACCAAGGAAGATGCCCATAATCTGTCCGTACTGCTTGGAACCGTCCATGACCCGGCAGCCTGCATCCGGCGTTTCCTGAAAACACACCACCTGCCTTTCCTCGCCACCGACCGCAATGTGCTCAACCTGCCCGCCATCGGCAAGAGCATGACTTCAACATGGTAGGCATCACTCCCGAAGGCAAGCGCATCCTGCGTTTCGACCACGACAGCACCCGGCGCCACAGCCCTATAATAGACCGGCTGGGACAAATATATATCGTAGAGAACAAGTCCATAGCCTCCTACCTCCGCCAACTGCAGGCCATGGGAGAAGACGCCGAAGAATATGCCACCATCTGGAACTATACGGAAGGCAAGACAGAATCCCGGTTCAGCCTCTACGAATATCCTGATTTCCCCTTCCAAATCACCGACAGAATGAGCAATCAGGACATTGCAGGATAGCATATCCAAGATATATTCCGTACTTTTGCAGGCAGAACAATGAAATTGGAAAGTATGGAAATAGAACAACACCCTTTAGAACCCTTCCTTCCCGGCAACGCCCGTCTGCTGATGCTGGGAAGCTTTCCTCCGCAGAAAAAGCGGTGGTCCATGGAGTTTTACTACCCCAACTGGAACAATGACATGTGGAGGATTACCGGGTTCCTTTTCTTCAACGACAAGGATTATTTTGTAGACAAGACGAAGAAGGCTTTCTGCAAAGAACGCCTCATCAGTTTCCTGCAGAAAAAGGGTATTGCCTTGTTCGACACAGCCTCTGCCATACGGCGCCTGCAGGACAATGCCTCGGACAAGTTTCTGGAAGTAGTGCAGCCTACGGACATTCCTGCCCTACTGCACCGGATACCGCAATGCAAGGCTATCGTCACCACCGGCGAGAAGGCAACGGACACGCTGTGCACGCAGTTTTCCATCGACAAGCCCAAAGTAGGCGACTTCACGGAGTTTCTTTTCGAAAACCATCCGATGCGCCTCTACCGGATGCCTTCTTCCTCAAGAGCCTACCCGCTGGCACTGGAAAAAAAAGCAGCAGCGTATCGCATTATGTATCAGGACTTACAGATGTTGTAAGCAACTTTCTTTATAAAATAAGTACGTCTGTTACTTGCATATTTGAAAGTTTGCATTACCTTTGCAGCCACAAACACGGGAGTAGCTCAGTTGGTAGAGCACCGGTCTCCAAAACCGGGTGTCGGGAGTTCGAGCCTCTCCTCCCGTGCATGAACGAATAATGGCTGTAAGCATTGCTTACAGCCATTATTCGTTTTATAAATGCCTACCGGATATCTATCAGCTTATGTGTCTGCAAACTAAGTCTCCACTTAGGATGCTTCATCACGCAATCCACCGTTTCGGCCGTATTGCTGCAAGAGCAAGGCTGAAGAAAGAAATGCCAGGCGGGCAACTGCTCATAAACAGTAATATCCTGCCCTTCATACACCACCTTCACTTCATTCATACGCGTAATTTCCAGCTTTACCCCCTGCTTGGGAGAGCAGGTCACCCAATCTATATTATCCGGCAGCAGACGGGTACCGTTTGTTTCAATGCAGACATACTTTCCCGCCTGGTGCAGACAATCCACAAATTCACGGTCAATCCAAAGGGAGGGTTCTCCACCGGTCAGTATCACGGTAGCGGCAGGGTATTTACTGACTTCTGTTACGATATCTTCATCGGACATCAGTATGCCGTCCTCATGCTGCGTATCACAGAAGGGGCACTTCAGGTTACAACCGGAAAAACGGATAAAGACAGCCGGGGTACCCGTATGGTATCCTTCTCCCTGCAAACTGTAGAATATCTCATTAATCTTCCTCATAGACGGCAATGTTTGATTCCGACTCCTGCACCTCTACCTTGAAGCAAGTGGGTATCTGGTCGCATATCCAACGGGCTATGTTCTCGGCTGTGGGATTGAAGGACAGCACTTCATTAAGATTATGATGATCCAGCTGTTCCTTTACCACCTGCTTGATGTGACTGAAGTCTACCACCATTCCGTCCGCATTCAGCTCTTTGGAACGGCAATAGACAGTGATAATCCAGTTGTGACCGTGCAGATTCTCACACTTACTGCGATAAGAAAGTTTCAGGCTATGGGCAGCCGACACTTCCATACGTTTGATGACTGTGTACATATTGTTAATACGCTAATTAATATAATAAGTTGCCGCATCTAATGTCACCTCGATGCGACGGCAAAATTACAAAAAACTTAAGATTTATCCATTTACTTCCCTAACTTATTCGTACACACAAAGAGAATTGGCAACCTTACGCTCTGCGCTGCCACTCGGGGTATTGGCTATTCCCTTATCCGGCAACTCCCCACTCCACAGCGTAGAAGAACCGCCACCGTCCAGATTCAACGCATCCTCCCCACCCAATACACGAATCATATGGGCAAGCTCGGGTATATTGATGCCTTCCGCTTTTCCCTTCCGACGTCCGTCAACGACAATAAGCAGGATTTTTCCTTCTCTTGTCAGCGCCACAGCACTGCGGGGATGCTTGGTATCTACAAAATTCCGGTTAGTCCCGGACAAGTCGCACACTTGCCCGTCCTTCAGCATCAAAGGACCGGAAGCCAGCACAGTGCCTTTTTTCAAAGTACATGCCTTTTCATCCTGCTTGCTCCAGGGAATCAGTTCCAGCCTGCCTTTCTTTATGAGTACAGCTCCATTGGACACTGTTGCCAGAACTCCGGTAGAGGTAGTATCTATCACCACCCCGTCCTTACGCAGATAGCAGACGGAATTTCCGGCTTTCATATCAAAATAGGAGCCATTGATGGCCGCCACCGCACCTGCATGCCGGGCGGCTACACTGGTCTCCTCTTGGGATTGTGGACGAGCACATCGAAACGGTAGCGCTTCGGGGATATTTCAAAAATAGACACTTCCTGAGGAACTCCATACAAAGAACTGAATACTGCCTTTTTATAAAGCATCCCTTTCTGCAGGGGCTCAGTCTGCCAGTCGGCAGAAACGATGGCAAGAGAGTCGGCAGCAGTCTGCGCCATTGCTGCAAACATGCCGCAACAGAGAAACACTGCCAGGAATATTTTCTTTTTCATAAGATGAGATTGGTTTAAATTAATTCATAGCTGCAGATTTGAATCGGCATGTCGAGATTATGCAACACCTTTTCAAGCTGTATACCTTCACGGTTGTCGTACTCGTATCCGAAAGTAGCACGGATACCTTGCAGAATGAACTGCGTGGCACGGTCCAGGGCAATGGGCAAGCTGTCACCTTGCAACAGTGCTCCGGTGATGACACTGGTAAACGTATCCCCCGTTCCGGGATAATGGGCCGGCAGGTAAGGACACGTAACCTTCCAGTAGCGGTTACCGTTCCGGTTATAGGCATACACGGACGTCTTATGCTTATCATCCCGTACGGGCACACTGGTAATAATCACCACTTCGGGACCACAATCGGAAAGCCGGCGAAGGTATGACTTCAATTCCTCATCCGTATTCATCTCCTTATAAGGAATACCCAGCAGATAGAACAGCTCCGTCAGATTGGGGGTAACGACATCGGCCTTGGTGATGAGATGTTTCATTTCATCAATCATGGACTCGTGGAAGTTCGCATAAAGCCGTCCGTTATCACCCAACACCGGGTCTACCACAACCAGACCGTCCGGTCGGCGGAAGTCATCAATAAAGTCAGAAACAATATGTATCTGCCGCGGAGAACCCAGATAGCCGGTATAAAAGGCATCAAACTGTACTTCCAGCTTCTTCCACTCGGAAATAATCTTCGGCATTTCATCCGTCAAGTCCAGAAAAGAGAATTCCGGATACTGGGTATGGCTCGACAATACGGCTGTAGGCAACGGACACACCTGGAAACCCATAGACGAAAGGATGGGAATGACCACCGTCAGAGACACCCGTCCGACTCCCGACAAGTCGTGGACGGCAACAACCTTCTTTACTTTATTCGCATACATATTATCTATATTATTATTTTTCCTACATTTGCCGCATGAAAACCGTCTGCATCATTTTGGGAACAGTTTCTTTGGCACTCGGCATCATCGGCATCTTCCTGCCGTTGCTGCCCACCACGCCTTTCCTGCTGCTCACGGCAGCACTCTACTTCAGAGGCTCACCCAGACTGTACCAATGGTTGCTGAACCACAAATGCCTCGGTCCCTACATCCGCACTTCCGCGAGAACAAAGCCATCCCTCTACGTGCCAAAATCATCTCCCTACTGCTGATGTGGGGAACAATGGTTTACTGCATCTTCTTCTTGATTCCACTAACAGAAATAAAGATAGTATTGTTCCTTGTCGCTGTGGGGGTGACTTGGCATATACTGTCATTCAAGACGTTGAGATAAATGAATGTGCTAATGTGGTTAATGTGCTAATGTGCCAATGACCTGCGGTGTGAGAGTCTAATATACACATAGCGCAGCCAATTAGCACATTGGCATATTAGCACATTAATCAAACTCCTCCCAATTTTTCGAAGAATTCTCCCAACCCCTTCCGAGCATCGGCAAGCTTGTCTTCCCAATGTTTCACGGAGTTCTGCCCGATAATATCCGTCACGTACTTCACCGAAATGAAAGGAACATTCTTGGCACGGCATACCAAAGCCTGGGCATAGGCTTCCATATCCACAACATCACCGGACACATCCGAGAGTTCTGTCAAGAAAGTATCCCCCGTATTGCATACACCGCCTGCCGGCCAGTGTAAACAATATCCTTTTTGGGACAACAAATCCATTGAATCAATCTCATACTCCATACCAAGCTCCACCAGCTTCTGCATATCACGGTCCACAAAATGACGGCATACGAAAATATCTCCTACCTGGTGACGGATAGTCCCTGCCGTACCCACATTGACCACCAAGTCCGGTTGCGCATGGCTTATCGCTTCAGAAAGATAAAAAGCCGATTTCACCTTTCCCACACCGGTACGGAGATAGCCAACCTGCACCTCTTCCTCCCCTATCAGTCCGGGAAATTTCAATTCAGTAAATTCGCCTTGTACGGCATAAGTAACCAAGATTCTCATATCAATTCATTGTTTGTAGTTCCTACCTATTCAAAAAATTACTCCTTGAAGAAAAGACAAAGGTAGAAACCTTTTTTTGAAGATTCCTACCTTTGAGGCAATTAAATGCACAGTGGTTCCAGAAGAATGATAAATTATTCGTCCAGTTTCCTTTTATATTCGCCGATAAAATAACTGTCCGGATACTCCTTCTCTGCCATCAGCAAGCAATTTTTGGCCTCATCCGTCCTATCGTTCTGCATATAGTATTGAATCAAGAGAGCATAGGCGTATTCTCTTCCCCAGGTAGGCAGGCTGGAATCATCTGTATTCTTGTCAGGAGATGAAGTAGCTTTCTTCAAATAATATTCCACCTTCTTCCCGCCACCGAAACTAGCCGGAGTGTAATAATCGTTACTGCCCAATACATACCAACCTCTTACATTGGTAGAGTCCAGTTCCAAAGCCTTCCCAGCATTTTCCCGAATGCCAGCAGATATTCTTCCTGCCTCCATACCCGAAGCAAACTGAATGGAAAAACTCTGCACAAGCGCTAATAAGGCATAGGTTTCAGAAGTTTTGTTCCCTATATCATTCAAAATAGCGGAGGCTTCCTTTATCACTTTCCCACTATCTTCCTTCTTTCCAAGTTTCAAATAGAAAACACTTTTATAGTAGGTAATATAAGCCTTCCAATACGGAACCATACCATTCCCATCTTCAAGTTTGTTCAGCTTTGTAAACAGACTATCGAGCGGAGCTGCAGTATTTTGAACAAAGCAATTGTTCATAGCCAGTTCATTTTTTTTCTGAATGCCGTCCAGTACATCATCAGATTCAGTTCTTGACAATGAGGCTCCACAAGCCGCATTGACCATACATACGCCTACTACAAATGCAGACAAGAGGACAAATAAAACAATACTCCTTTTCATAATTTCTCATTGTTTTTAATCAGACACTGCCATTTTCCATCAATCCCATCAAATTCTCAGGAAAATCATAATTTTCCCACCAGATAAGATTTCAACGCCTCTATATATTCTTCAAAGGCATCCACTCCCTGCGGAGTAATCCTACAAAGTGTACAAGGCATTTTTCCTTTAAAAGTTTTTGTTATCTCCACATAACCCGCCTTGCTGAGCTTATCCAACTGCACACTGAGGTTTCCTGCCGTAGCTTTCGCTTGTTGGCGGATATAGACAAAATCCGCTTCCTCAACACTGATGAGCAACGACATCACCGCAAGCCGCAGTTCACTGTGGAGCAAAGGGTTCAGTTCTTTAAACATATCAAATTTTATTCTTCCATTTATTTTTCAACAATGCATAGAGAGATATTCCCAACAAAGGAAGCCCCAATAAAAGCATGTCCCAACGTATAGAATACCATATTTCCAACAGATTCCCATTGAACTTCTTTTATTGCAACCGGAAATAAAATGAATAGCAAAACAATCATCCATACCATAAATTTCCAGGAGAGCAGAAATCTGTCCAAAACATTATTTATTGTCTTCATCTTATACCTCACTTTCTGTTGTGAACTTCTTTCCGGGCTTTATAGTTCAAAATATGCCCCGGAACAATCATGGCAAAGACCACCACACCGGCAAACCAAACCAAAGACACGTATGACGTTCCGGAATTCAGTGCATCAAAGAAACTCTTCATACCCCACATAAGCCCCATAGCCGGAAAGATAAAAAATGTAGTATAACGAATGATGCAACCCGTAATGATACTTCCCATCGACATGACAATAGCCCCCATAGGAAGAATAACCTCATACCGTTCAAGATCCGTAGCCATCAATACAAATATCATACAAATCAGTCCAAACATCCTCCAAACCTGAACTAAAATCTTGTCAATGTAAGATTTTACCATCTTCTGACGCTTACGCATCAAAAGAAATGTCAGTAAATACCCCATAACGGGAATTCCCCAAAATCCCCACATCCAGAGAGGATTCTTTGTAAAGTACACACCCGCCAACACCGTCAATGTCACCAATACACTCACATATCCCCACACTAAAAACATGTTTCCGCTACCTGTGTCCAAATTCCGACGCGTATTCTGTATCATCTGAGTGATGAGTTCCAAACTCTCTTTCTCGTTCAGTTTCTTGTCTTCCATAATCAATAAATATTTATTTATCCTGCTTTGCCATTCCGTTTAAGTAATATCCCGGTATCACCATCATAAAAACAAAAGCCGATGCAAAAACCAGTATTTGGTCGAAACCGTGTACATAGATACACCCCACAGAGGCCAAAGCTCCCACCACTCCGCACACTGTCACCACCTTCATCTTTATAATCAGTCCCGTCAGTGCCGTCCCCATTCCCATCATCAGTAATATGACAAAAAGGACAGACATATTCCAGAAGAAGATGGAAACCCAGGAAACAAAAAAGCCCCCTAATCCGAATACCGCCCATACATATCCTACAATACGGTCAATATAAGTCTTAATCATCTTCGGCTGTTTGTGCTCAATCCATAAAGTAGAAGGCAGGGAAATAGCCGGCAACAAAAACCACAGCCATTGCCAATGATAATTTCCCGTTTCCTTCAACAGAAACCAAACCAATAACGACACTATTATGGTCGTATATCCCCATATCAGAAAAGGAGCTCCGGAATTCCGAGTCATCCGGGACTTCGTATTCTGTATCATTTGAGCAATGAGTTCCAAACTCTCCTTCTCATTCAACACTCTGTCATTCATAACCAATAGATTTATTATTCAACATCAAATACATTCAATATCAAGAAAAGCATCAGTAGCCAATTGGCCGTAAGCATATACACAAACCAGGTTTCCATATTCCCTCCTTTCAGAATTAAACAAGAATATACTGAAGAATCCATAAACACAGTAGAATGCCCACTAAAACCAGCAGTACTCTCACCGTCACCACATAACATCTGGCCAACAAGCTTTTACGCAAAAAGAAAGCCTCACCCAAAGCCAGTATCACCAACCAGGCATAACCATAAAAAGTAGTGATATGCCATACATCCTTTGACTCCATGCATACTGCAAAAAACAGAAAATCCGAAAGTAAAGATATTCCCACAGCAACCAATGATACAAACAACGCCTTCTTCATCAGATTCCCGGCATTACTCCCACAAGACAAGCAAGCATAAATGCCTATCCCCCAGAAAAGAGGGTTTACAGTAAGCATCAACAACATACCCAACCGGGGGCTATGACTCCAGGGAACCCACAACACGATATTGGAAAGCCAATACAAACACATCACCGTTAGTACAGTAAATATCCACCAAAGCTGATGCTGCCAACTATCCCGTACCACTCCGGCAACCGGCTTCTGCTTCCCCATATCAAATATCTTATCTTCCATAATCTTTAATCAGTTAAATTCTTATTCATTTCAGCACATATTCCCCGATTGACAATCTAAGATGTTGCAAATATAATTAGTTTATTTTATAAACCAAACTATTATATAAATTATTTTATTTATTTCTTTGCATCCTCTTTTACTATAGATTATTCCAATCATTCCCAAGCAGTAGTTCCGGAAACAGCAAAAAGTAATTCCTGCCTTACTAACTATTAATCGTCCGATAATCGTTTTATTATCGTCCGACATATGTCTAATTATCGTCCGACAGTTGTTGGACGATAATTCAACAACTGTCGGACGATTAATAGTTAGCAACAGAAATACTAAGCGTTTGAAAAGAAAGGAAGAGAATCCTTGCAGAAAACCAATAGTCCCACACCTATCTACATATCCTATCTTTTGATAAACAGTCCGCCCCTTTTCAATCCCCCGAAACCAAGCTTTCATAGGCCATTTCGGTTATTTCGGCACTTCTACAACACATTTTCTCCGAAAAGTTTTTGTAATCTCCAAGTAAATCGTATTTTTGTGTACAATTTTGGTGTAGTGATGACAGACGAAGAAAAGAAGCTATTAAGTACCTTTGAAGCCAGACTGCGGCATTTAATCTATCTGCACGATGAATTAAAACGCGAAAATGCTGAGCTAAAGCAACTTCTTGAAGCCAAAGAGGAGGAATACGGGAAGGTACAAGCTGAATACCGGGAACTGGAACTTAACTACACGAACCTAAAAACAGCTACGACAATCAGCCTTAACGGCAGTGACGTGAAAGAGACGAAACTGCGATTGTCCAAATTAGTGCGTGAAGTCGATAAATGCATCGCTTTGTTGAATGAATAAAGAGAAGAGGATGTATGAACGATAAGATAAAGATAAACCTGCAGATGGCAGGAGCCTCCTACCCTCTCACAATCAACCGTGAGGACGAGGAAATGGTAAGAGAAGCCGCCAAGCAGGTAGATATCAGGCTCAATGCGTATCGGGAGCATTATCAGAATGTGTCTCTAGAGAGAATTATAGCCATGGTGGCCTATCAGTTCGCTTTAGAAAACCTTCAGTTGAAGGACCGTAATGATACTGAACCCTATACCGCTAAAATAAAGGAACTGACAGAGGTATTGGAGACTTATTTCAAGGAACAATAAGCTACAATCCCTCCGTCGGGTCGGTAAAAGAGAGAAATTCGCGCACTGTACAAAAGTTTGCCCTTCATCAAAGCAAGCTTTTATGCAGTGCTTTTTTATTTATACACTAAAAACAAATTAATAAAATGACAGTAGTTACAATAGTATTATCCATTGCCTGCTTCATTGTCGGAGGGTTTGCCTCGTACTTGTTCTTCAAGCACGGGCTGAAAAACAAATACGACGGTATCCTGAGAGATGCGGAAGCGGAAGCGGAAGTGATTAAGAAGAATAAGTTGCTGGAAGTAAAGGAAAAGTTCCTGAACAAGAAGGCAGACTTGGAAAAAGAAGTGGCCCAACGTAACCAAAAGATACAGCAGGCAGAAAACAAGCTGAAACAACGTGAATTGGTACTGAACCAGCGCCAGGAAGAAATCCAGCGCAAGAAGATGGAAGCAGAAGCCGTGAAAGAAAATCTGGAAGCCCAGCTGTCCATCGTGGACAAGAAGAAAGAAGAACTGGAGCACATGCAGCGTCAGGAAATAGAAAAAGCTGGAAGCCATTTCCGGACTTTCTGCCGAAGAAGCCAAAGAGCGCATGGTAGAATCCCTGAAGGAAGAAGCCAAAACGCAGGCCCAGTCCTACATTAACGACATCATGGACGACGCCAAACTGACAGCAAGCAAAGAGGCCAAGCGCATCGTGATACAGAGCATCCAGCGCGTGGCTACGGAAACAGCCATTGAAAACTCAGTAACCGTATTCCACATCGAATCAGACGAAATCAAGGGACGCATTATCGGTCGCGAAGGCCGCAACATCCGTGCGCTTGAAGCCGCAACCGGTGTGGAAATTGTGGTAGACGATACTCCGGAAGCTATCGTATTGTCAGCTTTCGACCCGGTTCGCCGTGAGATTGCACGTCTGGCATTGCACCAGTTGGTAACAGACGGACGTATCCACCCGGCACGTATCGAAGAGGTAGTTGCCAAAGTACGCAAGCAGGTAGAAGAGGAAATCATCGAAACCGGTAAACGCACTACTATCGACCTCGGCATCCACGGTCTGCATCCGGAACTTATCCGCATTATCGGTAAGATGAAATACCGTTCTTCATACGGCCAGAACCTTTTGCAGCATGCACGCGAGACAGCCAATCTTTGCGCTGTGATGGCATCAGAGCTGGGACTCAACCCGAAGAAAGCAAAACGTGCCGGATTGCTGCATGATATAGGTAAAGTGCCCGATGAAGAGCCGGAATTGCCGCATGCACTCTATGGTATGAAGCTGGCTGAGAAATTCAAGGAAAAACCAGACATCTGCAACGCCATCGGTGCCCACCACGACGAAGTGGAAATGACCAGCCTGCTGGCCCCCATCGTACAAGTATGCGATGCCATTTCAGGAGCACGCCCGGGAGCACGCCGCGAAATTGTAGAAGCATACATCAAGCGCCTGAACGACCTTGAGCAACTGGCCATGTCCTATCCGGGAGTGACAAAGACATATGCCATCCAGGCAGGCCGTGAGCTGCGTGTCATTGTCGGTGCAGACAAGATTGACGACAAGCAGACGGAGAACCTTTCCGGTGAAATCGCCAAGAAGATTCAGGACGAAATGACTTATCCGGGTCAGGTGAAGATTACCGTTATCCGTGAGACACGTGCGGTGAGCTACGCAAAGTAACATCAGAAAAGAAAATAAATGCAGAAAAGGGTGAATTCGTATTCACCCTTTTCTTATTTTTGCACCACAACCATGACTTTACAAAATGAAAGATTATCAGTTTGAAGTTTGCGCCAACTCCGTAGAGAGTTGTATTGCCGCACAAGCCGGCGGAGCAGACCGGGTGGAACTGTGCGCAGGCATCCCCGAGGGGGGGACAACCCCCTCATACGGTGATATCCTCATCGCACGGGAAGCATTGCAACAGACCAAATTGCATATCATTGTCCGTCCCCGCGGAGGAGATTTTCTTTATTCCTCCACCGAACAGCGCATCATGCTGAAAGACATAGAGAATGCCCGCCGTCTAGGCGCTGACGGAGTCGTGTTCGGTTGCTTGACGGCAGAGGGAGATGTAGACATTCCATTGATGGAGCAGCTTATGGAAGCCTCACAAGGGATGTCCGTCACCTTCCACCGTGCTTTCGATGTATGCAGAAATCCACGAAAAGCAATAGAAGATATTATCGAATTAGGATGCAACCGCATCCTAACTTCCGGACAGCAACCTACAGCAGAGCGAGGCATTCCCCTTCTGAAAGAACTCCAACAACAAGCATCAGACCGAATCATCCTATTGGCAGGCTGTGGGGTGAATGAAACCAACATAGCCCACATTGCCCGAGAAACCGGTATCCGCGAGTTTCATTTCTCCGCCAGGGAAAATATCGAAAGCTCCATGCTCTATCATAATTCCGCCGTCTCTATGGGAGGAACGGTACATATTGATGAATATACACATACCATCACTACTGCGGAGCGGGTAAAGCGTACAATCGGAGCATTAAAAGCCTCTCCCCTAGCCCCTCCCCCGTAGGGAGGGGGACAGAGATAGTCCTACAAAATACAAACACTTCAAAACTCCCCTCCCTACGGGGGAGGGGGCGAGGGAGAGGCCTATAAAAAAAGGATGTACTTTTCAGCACATCCTTTTTTATATCATAGGATAAATATTATTTCTTCACCGGAGAAGAGTATCTTGCATTCAGACCATCCAGAATCTCACGGGTGATGTTGTAGACACTGTCTGCATAGAGCAGGTTGTCAAAACCCGTATTGCTGATAATCATGCTGTAACCTTTTGTCTTATTGTACTCCTTCAGGAAAGCATTGATAGAGTCACGCAGTTGCAGGCTGTTCTTTTCATTCTCACTCATCAGCTCAGACTGCAGCTTGTTGCTCAGGTTCTGCAAATCCTGCTCCAACTTTGCAATGCGGTTGTATTCCTGCTGTGCTCTCTCCTGAGAAAGATAAGCGTTGTTCTGATACTTTGTCTGGAATTCCTGCTTCTGCTTCTCCAGTTCGCTGGCTTTCTGGTTCAATGTCAGACGGACATTCTCGCCCTTCTTCACCATAGCCTCATTCAAGTCTATGCAATAGTTGTATTTTGCCAAAAGCGTATCTATTTCAACATAAGCAATCTTCATTTCCGATAATCCGCCGGCTTGTGCAGGAGCGTTTGTTGTCTGTTTATCAGTATTGCCGGCACATTGAGCAAATAAAACGATCAGTGCGAGAGCTGCCAGACCGTTCATGAGGTAGTTTAATCTCTTCATAATTGATAAATATTGTTTTTTAAAATTAGTTCATACTATCGTTTAAGGCTTTTTCCAATTCATCAATGGAAAAACGGGACTTGCGTTGCGCTTCCCTATCCTGCGACTGCACGCAACCGATACCTCTATCGCGCATTGCCTTATTGCCACTGACATGCCCGTTAGGGAATCTCCCGCCTTTCACAAAAAAGACCTTCACACCCAATAAAACAATGCAAATAGCAACTATTAACAGAGTTATCAATATTGTATCAAGCATTTCCATTAATTTTGTTACATGAAAATAGTGTTTTTACTATTTTTGTGGGTGCAAATATAGGGCTTTGGTTGGACTAACTCGCCTTTTTTACTCTAAAAAAAGAGAAAGGGGAATAAAATAGTCAATCAATTTAACCATATTTAGCAATAAGTGGTTAATTTAATGGAGAATTGATATTTGACAATTGATAATGAAGGCTGCATAAACACATGTAAGGCAGCCGCTAATTCAGATAATTATGGAAAAAAAAGACTTGAAACCGGCTGGTGTATTTCACTATTTCGAGGAAATCTGCCAAGTGCCGCGCCCTTCGAAGAAGGAAGAGAAAATCATTGCTTACTTAAAAGCATTCGGAGAAAAACATAAGTTGGAAACAAAGGTGGACGAAGCCGGAAACGTTCTGATAAAGAAACCCGCTACTCCGGGTATGGAAAACCGCAAGACTGTCGTACTTCAATCGCACATCGACATGGTATGTGAAAAGAACAACGACGTGAAGCACGACTTCCTGACCGACCCTATCGAAACCGAAATTGACGGTGAATGGCTGAAAGCCAAAGGTACAACCTTGGGAGCCGACAACGGCATCGGTGTAGCCACCGAACTGGCTATCCTTGCCGACGACAGCATCGAGCACGGTCCTATCGAATGCCTCTTCACCGTGGACGAGGAGACCGGACTGACCGGTGCTTCGCCCTGAAAGAAGGCTTCATGAACGGAGACATTCTGCTGAACCTCGATTCCGAAGATGAAGGCGAGCTCTTCATCGGCTGTGCAGGCGGTATAGATTCCGTTGCCGAATTCACCTACCGGGAAGTGGACGTACCGGCAGGGTATTTCTGCTGCAAAGTGCAGGTAAAGGGGCTGAAAGGCGGACACTCCGGCGGCGACATACACCTGGGGCGCGGCAATGCCAACAAGCTGCTGAACCGCTTCCTGAGCCAGGCATCCCAGAAGTACGACATGTACCTTTGCGAAATAGACGGCGGTAACCTGCGCAACGCCATTGCCCGCGAAGCACACGCGGTAATTGCCATACCTGATGCAGACAAGCATGCTCTGCGCACAGACTTGAATGTCTTTGCCGCCGAAGTGGAGGCAGAATATGCCGTCGTTGACCCGGACCTCCAATTCGTGCTCGAATCGGAAGCAGCCCGTCCCAAAGCCATTGACAAAGATACCGCCAAGCGCTTGCTGCAAACCATCTATGCCGCACCTCACGGTGTGTATGCCATGAGCCAAGACATTCCGGGGCTGGTGGAAACCTCCACCAATCTGGCCTCCGTAAAGATGAAGCCCGGCCATATCATCCGTATCGAGACCAGCCAGCGCAGCTCTACCGCCTCCTCCAAACAAGACATTGCCAATATGGTGCGTACTGTATTCGAAATGGGTGGAGCAGCCGTATCTTTCGGCGACGGATATCCGGGCTGGAAGCCCAACCCGCATTCAGAAATCCTGGAAGTGGCTGTTGAGTCCTACAAACGTTTGTTCGGTGTAGATGCCAAGGTAAAAGCTATCCATGCAGGTCTGGAATGCGGACTGTTCCTTGACAAATACCCGGCACTGGACATGATTTCCTTCGGACCTACCCTGCAGGGTGTGCACTCTCCCGACGAACGGATGCTGATTCCTACTGTACAGAAGTTCTGGGACCATCTGCTGGATATACTGAAGCACATTCCGGTGAAATAAATATCCCGCGTTCCTTAAAGGGGAACGGGAATAGTTTGTATGAACGTTATCCATAAGATAGGAGTTATACTCTTCCTTCTCTGCCCGTACATCAGTCTGTACGGGCAAGAAGGAAAAGATACCCTCACGTTTCGGATAGTAAGCTACAATGTAGAAAACCTATTCGACTTCCGACATGACACACTAAAGAATGACTACGAGTTCCTGCCGGATGCCACCCGGCATTGGAATTACTCTAAATACAGAAAGAAACTGGATAATATAGCCCGCGTCATCATCGCCACCGGAGGATGGACGCCGCCCGCCCTTGTTGCCTTGTGTGAGGTGGAGAATGACAGTGTGATGCGCGACCTTACCCGCTACTCTGCCTTGCGCGAAGCAGACTACCGGTATGTGATGACACAATCTCCCGACAAACGCGGCATCGACGTAGCGCTGCTTGTATCAACGTAATCTTTTCAAACTGCTTTCCTATCAGAGCCTCCCCGTAGACAAGCCCCGGAAGAATAGCCGTCCCACACGGGACATTCTTCACGTCAGCGGATTGTTGCTGAACCGGGATACGCTTGATGTACTGGTAGCTCACTTCCCATCCCGTTCGGGAGGGGCAAGAGAGTCTGAACCTTACCGGCTACTGGCTGCCCGAAAGGTGAAGCATGCCATAGACAGCCTATACACGATACGCCAACATCCGCAAATAGTCCTTTTAGGGGATTTCAACGATTATCCGGAGAATAAATCGGTAAAGGAGGTGTTGGAGGCAGCAGCACCGTCAACATTGCAAGACTCTCTACATCCACAAAAACTTTACCATCTACTGGCAAGAAAAACCAAGACACGCAAGCACTTCGGCAGCTACAAGTATCAAGGAGAATGGGGACTGCTGGACCACATCATCGTATCGGGTACGCTGCTGCAAGAACACGCACCGCTATATACAGAGGAAGCGAAGGCAGACGTATTCTGCCTGCCCTTCCTACTGACAAGAGACAAGAAATACGGAGGGCAGCAACCCTTCCGCACCTACTACGGGATGAAGTATCAAGGAGGATACAGCGACCACTTGCCTGTATATGCGGAGTTCCGGTTGATATATTAGTCGGAATACTGATACAGTTTCAAGTCAAACTTCTGTACCATCACCAGCAAGTGGTCGAAGATGTCGGACTGAATGCGCTCGTACTCTTTCCATACCTTGTTGCGAGAGAAGAAATATACCTGGATGGGTACCCCATACGTCGTGGGTTCCTTCTGGCTGATAATCAAGTCCATCTCCTGGTTCACCACCGGCAGGCTGCACAAATAGCGTTCGATGTAGATACGGTAGAGCTGCGCATTGGTTGGCACCTCTTCTTCTGCTGGCTGATAGTCGGCCATCAAGGGGACTTCCTTGCGGATATTATCCAGCATTTCCGGAGTGCAGAACTTCAGGGTAGTCATATCCAGAAAGATATTCTTGTTTACCCGTCGCCCGCCACTTTCCTGCATGCCGCGCCAGTTCTGGAAGGAGTTGTTCACCAGGGTATACGGCGGTACGGTCGAGATGGTTTCGTCCCAGTTGCGTATCTTGACCGTGTTCAGCGTAATCTCCTCTACAACTCCATTGGCAACGCCACCCGGCAGCGCTATCCAGTCCCCTATCCGCAACATGTCGTTAGCAGAGAGCTGCACGCCGGCTACAAACCCCAGAATGCTGTCCTTAAATACCAGCATCAGTACAGCCGCAGATGCGCCCAGACCGGCAAACAAGGTCATAGGAGACTTGCCTATCAGCACTGAAACCACTATGATGCCTCCGATAAAAAACAGTAGCACTTGCAATACCTGCACGAAGCCTTTCAGCGGACGGTTCTTCTGCTTGTCCTTCATGTTATAAACATCGAGCATCACCAGCAACAAGCCGTTGATAGTAAGCAGCACCGCCACAATGATATAGACAGCACACACCTTTTGTGAGAACTCAAGCATATCCTTTCCACGCACAAAGGCCATGGGCAGCAGGTAGTAGATGAGGATTCCCGGCAGAATATGTATCAAATGGTGTATCACCCTGCGTTTCATCAGCAACGTATTCCACTGATGGGGAGAGCGCCGGGTATAATGCTTCATACCGCCAACGAAGATTGCCTGGCACAAATAGTCCAGCCCTATCGAAAGCCCCACCATCAGCAGTGCAATAATCGTCTCGTCAAACATATCGGCAAACTTCGGGTCTATCCCCCAACCTATCAAGACTTTATTCATCCATCCTCCTAAACTCATCATAAGCTCTCTTTTTTTTGAAGTGTCTTGTTTGTATAACAATCCAAAGATAAAGATGTTTTCAGAGAACGGCAAGCATATACCCTTTTTTCATCAACGACTCAATCCTCACGCTCGGGTCGTTTTTTAGCGACCGCCGCAGATAGGACATCTGTACATTCAAGGCAAGGGAGTTGGCATACGAGGCAGTGCCCCACACAGCATCCAGCAACGTATCGCGACTGACAGTCTTATTCACATTCAGCGCAAGCAAGCGAAGGATATCGGCTTGACGGGAAGTAATCAGCACCTTACTATTTCCCGTACGAATCTCGTTCGTACTGTAATTGAATACGGAATGGCCGAAAGCATACATCTCATCCTCCGCCACGCCGGACAACTGCGAAGTGAAACGCTCGCGGATACGCGCTGTCAGCTCTTCCGGATAGAAAGGTTTGGCAAGATAATCGTTCGCCTTCAGTTGGAATCCTTGCAGGCGGTCGGCCTTATCGCTACGGTCGGAAAGGAAAAAGATCAGGACGTGTTTATCCATCTCGCGGATGCGTTCAGCCACTTCAAAGCCATTGTAACCGGGCATATTGATATCGAGCAATACCAAATCAGGCTTTATGAGCGGAAATTGTTCCAGAGCAATTTTCCCGTTTCCGGCATAAGTCACTTCATAGCCTTCCTTCTCAAGAAAGCGCTTCAGCAGCATTGAATATTTCAAATCATCATCGGCAAAAAGTATTTTCAAGGCTTTCATATCATTGGTTATTTTAGAGTAGGGATTATGCGGGTTAGCACGGACTTATTGAGGAATATTAATTTCAATCATTGTTCCCTTGCCTGCCTGACTATTTAAAGAAATGCTTCCATGATGCGCCTCTACCAGCAACTTTACATAGCTCAACCCCAGACCAATGCCGGGCAACGAACGGTCGGGAAGATTACTGCCCCGATAGAACTTATCGAATACACGGTTCTGTTCGGAAACCGGAATGCCGATGCCATCATCAGACACCCGTATCGTCAATTGGTGATCCTGCAAAAGGCAATCTACAACAATATGCACAGACTTGCCCGAATACTTTACGGCGTTCTCTATCAAATTACTGATAATATTAGAAACATGCACCGGGTCTGCCGTTACCAGAGTCTCCGAACTGAAATGGGTTTCAATAGCAACATCCTTATCCTCAGGAACATGGTAAAGCCGGACAAGCTTTTCCAAACTCGTCTTTATATCAAATGTACGGACGGAAAGCTGCGTGTGTTCATCATCGGCACGCGTCATATCACGTAGTTTTGAAAGATAGGCCGACAAGTTATCCAGCTCGGACATGGAATCGTGAATCACTTCATCCATCGCTTTCTCATCTGTTCGCATAGACTTGTCATTGAGAAAGGCTATACACATTTTCAGAGCCTGGACGGGACGTTTCAGTTCATGTATCATAGTGTTTACAAAGCTTTTTCGCAGTTCGTCTATCCGCCGTTGCTTCAAGATGGTTTTTATCTGAAACAGCAGACAAAGCCCCAGCAGAAATATCAGACATGTACTGCCCACTAACTGCCAACCCATACGCACAAGTACCACATGAGGTGAAACCTTCACGGAAACAAGCACAAACTGGCGTTTCAGGGGATTATAAGGATACATTACTTCTATATATGGATTGAACAATGTACCTTGCCGTTTCAGTTCCGCATTCCACTGGTAAATGGAATCTTCGGAAACCACCAGATGCGTAGTAAACGTTTGTTCGTCCAAACGTATGGCAAGCAAGGAATCAAATTGCTGCAACGCAAAAGGCACATCCAACTCCAAACGATAAAGATTAATAATAGAGTTCAAATTAGGAGCATCTTTATCGGACATATTGATTTTGAATGAATCCTTCGCAATGAGCCGCTCTTCCGGCAAAAGGGTGTCTAACGCCAATGCCCATTTCCTACGCTTTGCCTCTCTCTCTTTATCATCTGTACTGGCAGAGTCCTGCTGCTCTATTTTGAGAGTTTCTATATTCTTTTGGCCCAAGCTCTCCAAGTCCCGCCCTTTCAGAACACCCAAAATTAATTCGTCGATAGTGGTCCGCTTTTCCAAATCAATGGATTTGCTCAAGTGATAGAAGAACATATTGGTATTGCTAAGCACCTTTTTGGGTTGGGGAGTACGGATAGAGTCATACTGTTGGGTGGTCTGCAAGATGCAATCATAAATACCATTGATTTGTTCATCATTCATATACTGATACTGATTACGCAACCAGTAGACCTGTCCGCAGGTAATAAGCAGTATCGATGCGATGGAGAATATCCAAACGATCTTAATCCGTTGTTCCATAATTGTTCTTTTTTAGTCTCACTTAGAAAGACTTTCATTTAGTACCGGCAAAGGTAGAAGTTAGCTTGCAAATATAGGTACGTGCGAGGCAGATATTATGCATTGAGTAATATTTCAGTAATAACTTTCAGCCTCTTCTGAAGCAAAATCCGCATAGTTTTGCAGTACAATAATCGCTGGAAGCAATATGTAAAACCTCTAAAAATGTAAAAACTATGAGTGCAAGAATTATTTTCCTCAATCTGTGTCTCGCTATATTGTTCGCATCACAAGCGAAGGCACAAATCATCGTTTCTGATGGAACGAAAATACAGAATGATACCATCGGTGAAGCACAAATCCTTGTGCAATATGAAACGCGCTGTATCAGTAATACGGAAAAGCCGGAAAATGTTACGGAAGAAACCATGATGCTGGAAGTCGGCAAAAATCTCTCTAAGTTCTACAGTTACACCAAGTATGTTTGCGACTCTGTACTGGCAGTAGACTTCGCCAATAAAGCCTCGCAGGAAACGATTAATGAACATCTGAAACAATACGGAACAAGCAAACTGAGCGAACGAACCTTCAGAGGTTATCCTGCCGGAAAAGTAACGACTCTCGATGAAGTGGCAGGCATATCCCGCCTGCGTTGCGAAGAAACGGATGAACGTCCGCAGTGGAAGATACTGGCAGAAAACGATAGTGTCCTCTCCTACCTTTGCAGCAAAGCCGAATGTCAATTAAAAGGCCGTACATGGACGGCATGGTTTACTGCAGAAATACCCATAAGCGAAGGTCCATGGAAGCTTTGCGGACTGCCCGGACTGATACTGAAAGCCGAAGACAGTGAAGGGCATTATTCATTCACTGCCACAGGTGTAGAGCAATGCCACACATATCGGCCGATACTTTTCGACGGAAAGAAGCACGAACCGATGAACCGCAAAGCATACAACAAAGTGCACGAACGTTATTATGCCGATCCGGTAGGATTTATCACCGGAAGCATGCCGAACGTCACCGTTAAGGTTAGTGATGAACACGGCAATGCAACCAAGAACCCGAAAAACGTTCCTTATAATCCACTGGAACGATAATATTTCTCCACACCCGTAAGCATTCGTGAAATCTATCGCATACTGAATGTATTTCAGTCGTATACTGAACCCTATTCAGTCGTATAGTGAATGCCATTCAGTCGTATACTTAAACATCCTCTTTTTACGCATTGATAATCAACAAATTACGAAATCACCATAATCGTATAAAAATTTCAACAAACTTCAATTGCCAAACAATCAATTATTGCAGTGTATGAATAAAAAAACTATCATTCTATTTTTCCTGTTTCTCTTTAGTTTCTTGTCGCCTACCTACGCCCAGACGTTGAGCGGCAAGATAACAGATGCAGAAACCAATCAACCGCTGGAAGCTGTAATGATTAGTGTATTACGCGGACACACAACGATAGACTATGCATTGACCGATGCCAAAGGACAATTTTCTTTGCCGTGGAAGCATAGCGGAATGCTGCAACTCAATATTTCTTTGTTAGGCTATAAGAGAGAAATGCGGAATATCAATGCGGCAGGAATCCTGAATCTCAGCCTACAACCGGAAGCCATCGTATTAAAAGAAGTACAAATACGTCCCGGACGTATCAATACCCGAAAAGATACGGTGAGATATGACTTGGCACAGTTTGCTTCATCTAAAGATGTGCACATAAAGGATGTATTGAAGAAACTTCCGGGCGTGGATGTAGATGAAAACGGACAGGTTAAGTATAAAGGGAAAGCCATCGACCACTACTTTGTGGAAGGAATGGACGTGACAGGCGGACGTTATAACCAAATCAACAACAATCTGAGCGCCAAAGCCGTAAAGAGTGCGGAAATCATGGAGAACTATCAGTCAGTAAAGGCCTTGAAAGGAAAAATCAATTCCGACGAAGTGGCATTGAACCTGAAACTCGATCCGAAAGCACGCGAGCAATGGATAGCAAACGGTACTCTGGGAACCGGATGGAGTAACAACAACGACAAAATCCTGTGGGAAGGCAGACTGAATGCCCTTCAACTGGGTAAAGGAAAACAGAGTGTCTATAATTACAAGACGAATAACAATGGCAAGGACCTCAGCAACGAGCAAACCAAACTGACCGGAAATGGCCAGCAACAAGTTCCGCTTTCCGGTTTTCTCTCCCAGCCGGGCATCAGCGCACCATTAGACAAGAATCGCTTATTATTCAATGAAACCCACACCCTGAACGGCAACCGTATGTACAAATGGAATGATGACCGCAGCTTACGCCTGCAAGCCGGATATACTCATGAGCTAATCCGACAGCAACGGGGAAATACCCAAATCTATTATCAACCGACAGATACCATACAAATAGACGAAACCTACCATTATCGTCTGAGAAGTGACATCGCTAATCTGGAACTACGTTATGAAGATAACAGCAGCCGGAATTATATATCCAACCGCTTCACCGTAGACGGAGAAATAAATCGCGGACGTTCGGAGGAACTGGGACAAACTCTGCAAACGTCACAGCTAAGTGCCGGAAACTACTTCAATCTTATCCGAAACCGGGAAAGCGGAACCTGGGAATTTCGTTCGACGACACAGTATGCTTACCAGCCTGCATCCTTACTACTCGAAGAAGGAAAAAGTAAATTCAACCAGCACAACTTCTACACAGATAACAGTGCCGCATATCTACGAAAGTATGATGGATTTACCCAACAATATAAGGCAGGAATACAAGGAGAACGGGCTACCCTGAAATATACTCCGACAAGACAGCCCAATGATTTCAATGCTTCGCATCTGTCATTGCATATTACCCCCTACTTCCAGCTGGAACGTGGAAAATGGCTGGCTACACTTTCGCTTCCTCTGAAAGCAGATCGGTATTTCTCACAACAGCGTTCGTTCCTGTTCTTCAATCCGTCCATGTATTTGCGCTATAAACTGGATTATCATTGGACGTTCTCCCTTTATGGCAGTCTGAAACGCTCGGCAGAAGACTTCTCCGACTTGTATCCGGGACTCTACCAAACTGATTACCGCACCTGGCGAGACGGCAACGGACTTTTCCCTACCAGCCTCACGCAAACCTACAATCTCTACGGAGAGTACAAAAACACTGTACAGGAATTTTTCATCACTGCCGCACTAACCTACAGCCGCAGCAACCGGAATACTCTTTTCGAACAGAGTGTTTCCGAAAATGCCATTGTCTACACTCGTCGTGAACTACCGAACCATAACGATAGCTGGAATCTCAGCAGTACTTTCTCCAAAGGTATATACGACTGGCATTTGAAAACCTCACTCACCCTACTACTCAGTCGCAGCAATGGCGAACAGCTTACCCGCCTGGCTGACAGCGAGGGTAACCGGCAAAGTCTTCTGCAGACCTATCGTTATGATTATCTGAAAGCAGAGCCTAAAATAATCTGGTCTCCCGCAGATGTTTTTGAAGCGGAATATCATGCCACATTAGGCTATGGCGGCAGTAAGATAGGAAGTGATACCCGTCTCACCCCGTTACTGGACTTCGTACAACGGCTACATCTCACATTCAGTATCGGGCAGGTAGACCTACGGCTATCCGGCGAGCATTACCGGAATGACTTAGGAGGGGACGCACATCTCAACACCGTGTTCGCAGATGCATCCCTTATCTATAAAAGAAAAAAATGGAGATTGGAAGCAAGCCTCAACAACCTGTTCAACAAAAAAGAGTATGCTTACACAACGTATTCCACCACGCAAAGCTACACTTCACGACTAAATATACGTCCGAGGGAAGCAATGGTGACGATAAATCATCAGTTCTGAGCCTGCAATATCATCACCGTGGAATATATCAATATCCCAACTATCGTCAATCCGCCCACCAATATGGGAGCATAAATATGGGGGACTTTCTTCATGGTCTTATACCCGCTGACTTTCAGGAAAAGGCGATATACAATGTATGCGGCAATCAATCCAACCAATGTTCCCGCGATGAGATCGCCCGGATAATGCACTCCCAAGTAGACACGTGAATAGCAGGTCAGCAACGCCCATCCCATCATAAACACAGTGAGCCATCGTTTACGGAAAAGAAACCAGACAAAGAATGCCAGGCCAAAAGTATTGGCAGCATGACAGGAGGGGAATCCATAACGCCCTCCTCGATGTCCGTTTACGATATGCACCATGTCGGATATGGGATTTTCCAGATTGGCGGGACGAAGGCGTTCCACATACGGGCGTATCAATGTTGCCCCCGTCTGGTCGGCAATGGTAATTACGAGTGCCAGACCGACCATGCAGAACAAAGTCACTTTCCAATGGAAGTTGCGCAGCATCACATACCAAATGGCAGCATACATCGGCACCCAGACCCACTTACCGCTGTAGGCACTCATAAAGTAATCGAAAAAGGTGTTGTGCATCCCATTGATGAAAAAAAATATGTTTGTGTCTACATCTATTGCCCCTTGCAAGACATCCATAAGTGCTGTCATACTTTATACTCTTATACTTTAATTATCTTCCTTTATCTTTTTGCTATATCGTCATACAATTTCTGCAGATAGGCTTTGCCCAACGGCAAGTTCTTTCCCTTTGCCGTGCCCTCATCCACTACCACAGCACCTGCCTGGCAATTGAATATCACCTGATTGTCCGCTGTCACCATACCGAAAGCATCGGGTACGGTAAAGAACGCGAAATGAGGGGAAGCGGGATTAAGCATATCTTTACTGAAAACAAACTCTTCATGGGGCAGCGCCAATTGGGCCAGCAACGTGGCTGCAATGTCATGTTGCGAGCCATAGACGTCAATGCGCCTCGGCTCTCGGATGGCACCGCCCACCATCAACAGAGGTATCCGGTAGCGTTCTACCGACAAATTGTCGATATGTTCGGGATAAGCTCCCAAGTGGTCTGGAACAAACACAATCACCGTATTCTTCCACTGGGGGAGCTCACGGAACTGTCTTACAAAATCGCCTGCACAACTATCCGTATAGGCAAAGGCGTTCAGCCGGTCATTCTCCAGACGACGGAAAGGTACTTCAAAAGGCTCGTGGCTGCTGGAGGTCTGCAAGACACGGAAATAAGGAGTTTTCTCTTCTGCAGTTCCTTCGGCAGCTTCGGTTTTCAAGTCTTCCAGCAGACGGTTGAATACGAGATGGTCGTGCGCCCCCCACTTACTTAAACGTTCCGTTACGGGAAAGTCCTGGTCGGAAACAATATCTTCAAAGCCCGATGACATCAGGTAGGAACGCATATTGGTAAAGTCGGCATCACCGCCATAATAATACTTGGTACCATAACCCGCCTTCCGCAAGCTGCCTGCAATGGCAGGAATGGACTGCGTTTTACGGGGATACTTCATAATACTCGTAGTGGGCTGGGCAGGATAGCCACTCAAGATAGCCACCAGTCCACGGTCCGTACGAAAACTGTTGGCGTAGAAGTTCGTAAAGAGCACCCCTTCCTTACTCAAGCTATCCAGATGGATGGCAATATTCGGCTCACCTCCCAAAGCTGTCATCAACCTAGAGGAAAAACTCTCAAGAATCACAAAGAGTACATCGGGACGCTGAGTATTGAATAAAGTATGCAGCGAATCGGCAGATTGCCGCACAGAATCCGTCTCTTCCGTTTGACCACCGGCAACTGCGGGTTCAAGCATGTCTTTAAAAAGCCGGTCGGCCTCCGCAGCTTCCATAAAACGGTATTGCTTGCTAAAGTCCTTCTGCTTGGCAAGAGATTCCATCAGACTGAATGCAGGGTTGATAGCTGCATGGTTCAGACGCTGCTCGGCACTGAAATAGACTTTCCCCACATTCATGGTAGATACTGTAAAGCCTCCACGGATAGGAATAAACAGCAGCCCCGTCATCAGCAACAATATACCTGACACCTTCAGGCGACGATAAGGCAGTTTCATCCGCAGCAACAGGTTCTTCTGCAGCAAGATGCCGTAGAAAACAGCATACAGCACGACAGCATAAACAGCCATTGCCACAATTCCCCCCAGCACCATCCAAATGCTGACACTGGCCACTGCGTCTTTAGGGGAGGAAAAGAAATAGAATAACGGAGTAGCATCCAAACGGAACCCCCAATACTCGTATAATCCTAAATCGACAGTAAAAATTATGGAGATAAGTACTGAAATGAAGAGGAAATAGCCGCACCAGATGCGATAAAGGGATTTAGAAAGTGTCCATACAGAGGTTATGAAAAGAAAACCGGGAATAGCTGTCAGATAACCAGCCAGAGATAGGTCTAAAGGTAACCCATGCCAAATGACACTGAACCAGTCCGCACACGAGGCATCCGGGTACAGCGATTTGTAAAACAGCATAAACAGTGGTTTTTGCAACACAAAAATGCAGACAAACAAGCAGTATGTCTTAATAAATCCTATGAGCCTATCTTTCATCGGTGCCTTATTGTATATCTAAATATAAGGCGCAAAAATAAATCTTTTTATTCTATTTCTCACCAATATTAGTCAATAATTACATTGAAAGATAGGCTTATAGGATATTTTAAGTTTATCCGTTCACGCGTTTGTAATCTTCAAGGAACTTCCTCAGACCGGAATCGGTCAGCGGATGATTAAGTAAACCCTTAATGGCCGAAAGCGGACAAGTAGCCACATCAGCACCCACCTCTATACACTGCATGATATGTGCCGTATGACGGATAGAGGCGGCAAGTACCTGGGTGGTATATCCATAATAACGGTACATCTCTACAATCTTCGCAACCAATGCAATGCCATCCTCACAGATATCATCGAGACGCCCCACAAACGGAGAAACATACGTTGCACCTGCCTTGGCTGCAAGCAATGCCTGACCGACAGAAAATACCAGAGTACAATTTGTACGGATACCTTTGCCCGAGAAGTATTTAACGGCCTTGATACCTTCTGCAATGCAAGGCACCTTCACTACGATATGCGGATTCAAGGCTGCCAATTCTTCACCCTCTTTAATCATGCCTTCATAGTCGGTGGCTATCACCTCGGCACTTACATCGCCTTGCACAATATTACAGATGTCCACATAGTGCTTACGCTGGTTCTCCACTCCTTTGATACCTTCTTTTGCCATAAGCGAAGGATTAGTGGTAACTCCGTCGAGTACGCCCAAGTCATAGGCCTCCCGAATCTGTTCCAAATTTGCCGTATCAATAAAAAACTTCATGATATAAATGTTTAGATGGTTGATATTACAAATATAACGATTTACATCATAAATGGTTCCCGCTAGTCCTTTATTATCTTTCCCTGACGCAATATTATTCGGTCAGCGGTTTCGCTTCAAGAATAAACGGTTAGTAATTGTTTGCGGCAATTCATTCTCATAGTGGGTTACCATAATCATCGTTTTATCCCGACGATGGCAGAATGCCTCTATTATCTTCTTGACCCGACGGCGGTTGTATGTATCGAGTCCATGAAGCGGTTCATCCAATATCAGCAGTTCCGGGTCCTTGACAAAAGCACGAGCCAATAATGCCAGACGCTGTTCTCCACTGGAGAGTTGCAGAAAAGGCTTGTCTTTCAAGGCTGCAATACCGAAAATATCCATCCACCACTCGCATACCGACATCTGTTCGGCATGAGGACGTTTATACAATCCGATGCTGTCGTGCAGACCGGAAGCGACAATCTCTATGGCAGGCAGATTCTTCAGATAAGCACGATGCATTTCCGGACTGACATAACCGATGTGTTTCTTGATTTCCCAAATACTCTCCCCCGTTCCGCGCTTCCGTCCGAAAAGACTGATATCGCAGGCGTATGACTGCGGATTATCCGCACAAACCAAACTAAGCAAGGTAGACTTGCCAGCACCGTTCTCGCCACTCAGCGCCCACTTCTCACCACGCATCACTGTCCAATCCAGCTCCTTCAGAATGGTACGGTCATCGTAACGGATGCTAACCCCGTTCAATTTCACCACTTCGTCCGAAGTGAAATTCGCATGTTCGTAGGGCAAATCGAGAATACGCCGCTGCAATTCCTCCAACGCTCCGGCCTCTTCCTGAATACGCATCTGATTGCCCGCACAGAATGCCTGCACATACTCCTCACGTTCCATCTTTTCGCCCACCTTCATCTCCTCTACCGGCACAACGTGTGTAACAAATGAAGGTATGTCATCCAACATGGAAAGCACAAGGACAATCTGCAACTCGCCCAGCCGGGTAAGCCGATCCAGCAAATTAAAAAGCAGTTCACGGGTAGGCGCATCCAGCCCTATGAAAGGATTGTCCATGATAAGAATTCGGGGAACAGTCAGTAAAGCTTTAGTCAACTGAAACTTGCGCAGCTCCCCACTGCTGAGAAGAATGATTTTCTTGTCAAGCATCGGCTCTATGCTGAAAAGTTCAAATAGCTGCCGTCTCAAGGCATCGTCTTTTACCTCTCCCAGCACTTCGCGTACTAGCGGAGCATCCTCTTGGTCGTGGGCATTCCAACGCTGTTGATAGTAATAATTGGCATCGGCAGAACCGTAAGTATCACGGAAGGCAATGTATTTGATATTGTCATAGGCAGTTTTCGTGAGGGAGGGAGAGAAATCATAGGTAAGCTCACCATCACGCAAAGGATACTTTCCCGTCAGCATATCCACCAGGAGGCTCTTTCCGGCTCCGTTCGGTCCTACAATGGCAATGTGTTCTCCTGCCAGGAAATCAAGAGTGACAGGCTCTGTCAAACGAACAAGCGGGTTGCGTACTACGCCCCCCGCTATGTGTATTGTATGTTGCTGCATCATCCAATCATCATTTATACATAATCAGTGCCGATTGGGCCGGAACAACAACTTCGGGGCCGTACAGTGTGCCCAAACCTTGTTCATTGATAAAGCCATCCTTGCAGACCACTGTATATTTACCTTCGGGTACGGTAAGTTTGGTAGGCTCCTTACGGGCATTCAAGACTACTATAATATCTCCCCATGCATCACCGTTGGCATTTTCTTTCAGACGGTAAACCACCACATTGCTGCCGTCAACCGGTAGAAATTCCAAATGCTTACGCACCAAATCCGCATCACCCATACGGAAAGCCGGATGCTTCTTACGAAGCTGTATCAAACCTTTATAATAAGCAAATACATCTGCATGCTCCGCCTTTCGTCTCCAATCAATCGCATTGATGGAATCGGGACTCTCAAAACTATTGTGTACTCCCTTCTTGTCACGCATCACTTCCTCACCGGCATAAATAAACGGTACACCTTGGGAAGTGAATACGGCTGTTTGCGCCAGTTTGTCAAGCTTTGCCAATTCTACGGGAGTAATACCCGGGATACTTGCTTTCAGCCTATCCACCAAGCACATATCATCATGGCAGGAAACATAGCTGATCATCTGTGTAGGTTGTTCCGCCCACGGAGCCTTACTATAATTCACAGAGTCATTATTTACTTGCGGATGCCTGATGGCTCCTACAATACCAAACTTTATGCTCTCCTCTCCTCCCGGCAATCCGGCAAGGAAAGCACCTTGATGATTGTCATTAAACGGACCGCGTAAAGCATCACGCATTTCGTCAGAGAAAGCAGCAACACCCGGCATCTTATAAGTATTGGCTTTCATTGCCAGAGAATCTTCCGCCATCTGTGGAGCCGATGCCGCCCATCCTTCACCATATATAAATATAGTCGGATCTACAGACGTTGCCGCCTTACGGATTTCGTTCATTGTCTCGATGTCATGGATACCCATCAAGTCAAAACGGAATCCGTCTATGTGATATTCATTAATCCAATGTAATACAGACTCTATCATGTATTTACGCATCATCGGACGGTTGCTGGCAGTTTCATTGCCACAAGCCGAACCGTCTGCATACGTTCCGTCCGGTCGCTGACGGTAAAAGTATCCCGGCACTGTACGTTCAAAATTACTGTCGGATGTATTGAAAGTATGGTTATACACCACATCCAGAACAACACGGATACCTGCTTTGTGCAGAGCCTGCACCATCTGCTTGAATTCCCGGATACGAACATCCGGTTTATAAGGGTCGGTAGAATAAGAGCCGTCAGGCACATTGTAATTTTGCGGATCATATCCCCAATTATACTTGTTCTCGTCCAGCCTTGTCTCATCAACGGAGGCATAGTCATAAGACGGAAGAAGATGTACATGTGTCACTCCCAATTCTTTCAGATGGTCAATGCCGGTTGCCAGCTTGTCGGGACTTACCGTTCCTTGTTCTGTCAATGCCAGGAACTTTCCTTTATGCTCAATACCCGACGACGGGTCGATGGACATATCACGATGGTGCATTTCATAAAGAATCACATCGGCAGGAGAGGCCAATGCCGGACGTTTATCATCTGCCCATCCTTCGGGGTCCGTGGATTTCATGTCGATGATGGCGGCACGCTTTCCATTCACCCCTACAGCTTTGGCATTGATACCCGGAGTGTCCCCCAACCACTTATCATTGATTTTCACATTGAATGTGTAGAATTTACCTATCAAGTCCTTTTCAACTTTAGTTTTCCAAGTTCCTTCTTCAGAGGATTCCATTGAAATAGTTTCATAGGCATGCCCTCCGTCTCCTGCTTCGAACAACATCAGGCGAACTTCATCCGCCGTAGGTGCCCACAATGTGAATTGCGTGGCAGCAGGTGTATATTCCATCTCTGTCAGACTACCCGAACGGACAGGGTAAAGTTCGTACGAAGCATACTCCGTCTTCGCGGGAGTGCAGCTTACAACCGTCGTTGCGGCCACTCCAATGATAGCAAGTTCATTCAATTTCATGATATTATTTTTAGATTCTACATTTCAATTCTTATCACTTCTTCACCTTATCCGGATTTTTGGCAATAAAGTCTTTCCAGCCATGATAGCCTTTCTCCACCGTGGGACGCCCCATCTGCAGAAAGTGACAATAGGCAGCAGCAAGCCCGTCCGTTGCATCCATAAAAGTAGGCATATCCTCTTTAGGAAAATGCAGCATACGCTGCAACATGTCTGCCACCTGTTCCTTGGATGCTTGTCCGTTTCCGGTGATGGCCATCTTTATTTTTAAAGGAGCATATTCCGTAATGGGAATATCCCTGCTCAAAGCAGCTGCCATTGCTACGCCTTGCGCACGCCCCAACTTCAACATGGACTGTACATTCTTTCCGAAGAAAGGGGCCTCAATAGCGAGCTCGTCAGGCAAATAACTCTCTATGATACTCAGTACCCGTTCATGAATATGACGTAACTTCAGATAGTGGTCTCCAAATTTGCGGAGGTCGATAATTCCCATGGCTATCATTTCCGGCTTGACACCTGCCACACGCAATACTCCATACCCCATAATGGTGGTACCAGGGTCTATACCCAATATTATTTTCTCTTTGACCGGTTGTATCACACTATTACCTCCATCAATGTAGGAAAGCCAATCACTTTATCTTTAAAGATATTCAGTAATTCCTCGTTCAGTTTCACTCCTTGCTCTTGATACCAACGATGCAGTTTGGCAGAGTTTTCTACCTCAAACTGAACAGAATAGCAGATGCTTCCTTCTTCAATATGACTCAAGATACGGGCTATACGTGGAGCATACAATGTTCCGTTCTTTTCTACCTCGGGAAGATAGTGTTCCTGCATCCATATCAGGAAGTTTTTGTCTTCTCCTTCCTCTACATGATAAGTGGTATTATATATCAGCATAACTTATTTTTTCAAATTCTTTCGCAAACATAGCAATTATTTCAGAATAATGCATTATATTTGCACCATCAAAAACGAAAGCAAGCCTGCAAACGTTGGCAACGGGGCGTTAGCTCATCTGGCTAGAGCGCGACACTGGCAGTGTCGAGGTGATGAGTTCGAGTCTCATACGCTCCACGAAAATTAAAACGGTTAGATTAGTCTAATCGTTTTTTTTGTACGCATTAACGAGCTATAAATTTACATATAGTCCATTTTCATTCGACAACTCATGAAAGAAGCTTTTACACGCAAGTCATTACTTATTTTAGGACGTGGCATAGGGCAAGTCATGTTCCAAAACAATGCATTGTCCGGATTATTGATGTTGATTGGAATCTTTTTGAATTCATGGCAAATGGGCCTATTGGCTGTAAGTGGCAACATAATAAGTACGTTGACAGCCCGTATCTCAGGATATGACTGTGATGATATAAAAAATGGATTATATGGTTTTAACGGTACACTGGTAGGAATAGCCGTAGGGGTCTTTATGCTTCTGACTGTAAGTTCCTTGATGCTGATGGCTATTGCCTCGTGTGCATCTACCTACATTGCACGGTTTTTCAACATGCAACGCGTGTTGCCCGGATTCACTACCCCTTTTATCCTTTCTGTATGGATGCTGCTGGGATTGTGCAGTTGGCTGATGCCTGACATGCTACTCGTCTCTGATACAGAAACACCCGCTTCTTCCTCCATAAGTTACTTACAATGTTTCAGTATGGGCATAGGCCAGGTGATGTTTCAAGGAAACATGATGACCGGACTATTTTTCCTTGCAGGCATTCTCGTGAATTCCCGGAATGCAGCAGTATATACCATATTGGGAGCACTTCTCCCCCTCCTCCTAGCCACATTATTGGGAGTGGATTCCGAAGCTTTGAATATGGGTCTGATGGGATATAATGGCGTATTGTGTGCCCTTGCTTTAGGAGGTAAAAGCTGGATGAGCTGTATATGGGCTGCATGTTCCGTTTTACTCTCTGTTGTATTGCAAATTGTGGGAATGAATTGGGGAATTATTACATTGACCGCACCTTTCGTTCTCTCCGTATGGCTGACAATGGGAATAAAAAATCTCTATCTCTTTTTCAAATTAGGCAGAAAGCAAGCCACCAACCCCAGTAAAGGCATAAAGGCACATACATTATAAACAGCCTCGATACCATACTTATCAGCCATACCTCCCAATACAGTCGAAGCGATACCGGCAATTCCAAAAGCGAAACCAAAAAACAACCCGGAAATCAAACCCAGCTTATTGGGTAGCAATTCCTGGGCGTACAGCAATATGGCAGGAAAAGCGGAAGAAAGCATCAGACCGACACAGAAGCTCAGCACTACTGTCCATGCAAGCCCTACGTGAGGCATCATCATACTAAATGGAGCCGTTCCAAGAATGGAAGCCCAGATGACATATTTACGTCCTACCCTGTCACCTACGGGACCTCCCACCAATGTTCCGATGGCAGTGGCTACCAGGAAGACAAACAAGAAAAGCTGTGAAGCCTGAACAGTAACACCAAATTTATGGATCAGATAGAATGTATAGTAGCTCGTCAAACTTGCCATATAGATATATTTGGAGAAGATAAGTATCAGCAGAATACTTATGGCAAACACCGTCATCTTTGAGGAAAGAGGGCGTTCTATCTTTCCTGCCACAAGCATCGGGCGTTTCTTGATGTGGTTCAAGTAGGAACGGAACCAACGACATATAGGAATCATCACCACGATGGCAATCAAGGCAAAAACCATGAACAAGGCAATGTGATGCCTCCCGTAAGGAGCTACCAGCAAAGCCACCAGTAACGGTCCAAGCGAGCCACCCAAATTCCCGCCCACCTGAAATAGAGACTGCGCCAGTCCGCGTTTTCCGCCGGAAGCCAGAAAAGTAATACGTGACGCCTCCGGATGGAGTACAGACGAACCGATACCCACAATGAATACCGAAGCCAGCAACCAATACAGATTAGTAGCAAAAGCCAGATTCATGATACCGACCAAAGTAAAGCCCATACCTATCGGCAATGACCAGGCAATGGGGCGCTTATCAAAGAACAATCCCATTAGAGGCTGAAACACGGACGCCGACATCTGATACACCAACGTAATCAGACCAATCTGGGCAAAACTCAAGGATAAATCCTCCTTGAACAAAGGGTATACTGCCGAAATAACCGATTGCAGCATATCGTTCAAACAATGCGAAATACTCAATGCTATAAGAATAGGAAAAGCAATTCTACGGATAGGAGGTCTCTGATTCTGTATCATCTTATACTGTCTATTACAAAAAACGGTGCAAAGGTACGTAAAAAATACATATCCAATCCACATAAAGACAAAACTCCCCGATTCTCGTCAATACAGAATCGGGGAGTTTTATCTTTATCAGTTCAGCAATCCCGGATTGGCTTCTATGGCTTCTTTCGGAATGGCCAATGTATAGCGGGCATCATTCTCTTCGAGTACATAACGCGTACCATCAAGCACTTTCTCCAAACGCGGACGGGTGGAACGACGAAGGTCAAACCAGCGATGTCCTTCAAAAGCAAGTTCACGGGCACGTTCATCTAATATTTCCTGTACCAACGCTTCCTTATCCATGGCATTGACAACAACGGATTTCGCTTCGTAGGCCTCCGGTGCATAACGTTTCCGCATCAGTTCCAGCAGGCGAGTACGTGCTTGAGACAGTTCTCCAAGTCGGGCAGCAGCCTCAGCAGCCGTCAGATATATTTCACCCACACGGAAAGTACACAAGTAGTTATTGCTTCCCGCCTTCTTATTCTTCCGGAAACCTTTTTCATCCGTTTCAGCAAAATATTTGTCCAGCCGAAGGTCGTTCTCAGCATAAAGGGAGAGAAAAACCGGAGTAGCCAGAGCAGCCCCATTGATTGTACTGCTCAGGGGCGTCTCCAGTGGAGTAATATTTTCCACGGAATTATAACTGTTAGGAAGAGTTGCAGCGGCATCATTCAAATCTACCAATACAGACTTCACGGCAAGCACTGCCTCAGCAGCATCCCAAGCCGCCTGCCACTCGCCCTTATAAAGGGATACGCGTGATTGAAACGCCTCTACCGAAGCCGCATTGAAACGATATGAATATCTCTGTTCCCATTCTGCCTTCATGACCAGTTTGCGTGCCTCGTCAATATCTGCTTGGATGGAAGTATAAACTTCTTCCACCGTATTGCGTTTCAGGACTTTCTCTAAATCCGTATCCAATTTCAGCGGTACCGATTTGGTATCCAAAGCTCCCTCCTTAGTATAGGGCTGTCCATAAAGATTTACCAATAAGAAATGTACATAAGCACGGAGCATATACGCTTCTCCTACAAGCTGATTTATCTCTTCCTCAGTGCCTTCCTTAATATCACTTCTGCTCTCAATAACGTGATTGGCAATAAAAAGCACATTGTAATACTTGGCCCATTCAAACGATGAGGTATAGGCATTGGGAGCAAGGTCGTTCCAGCGCTCTATATCCATATAATAATTTTGGTCATATTCATTATCCCGAACCTGCATCTCGTCGGAACGGAAACAAGCCATTCCCCGGTCACTGAATTTACTCACGTCCTTATAAGAACGGGCAAGCAACGCTCTATACTCAGCCAAAGAATTGGGAATGACACTACCGGTAGGCTGTATATCCAGATAGTTGTCGCATGCCGCAAGCAGAAGCATGCAGGCCATTATCATCAGACTTATTGTTTTCTTCATTTTCTTTCTGCTTTTGAAGTTAGAAATTCAAGTTCAAACTGAATGTAACCGACTTGGGTACGGGAGTTGCATAAGGATTGTACATCGACTCCGGATCCATGTAGTTATTATATCCCGAACCAAACACGAAGAGATTACGTCCTTCAATAGATACCGTTGCCGAGTTCATTCCCAAACGCTTTGTCAGGAGCTCAGGGATACGGTAACCCAGACGCAGATTCTGCAAACGTACGTAGTTCAGCTTCTTCACCCAGATATCCAAATCTCTCCAGATGGTTTTAGAATCATACCAGGAGTACTCTTCCGGGTTGGAAGCACTCAGCATAAATGCCGGAAGCTCCGCATTCGGGTTTTCCGGAGTCCAGCGGTTCAGCACATCCGCATTATAGTTCTTGCCATAATCCGGATTGATGATGTCATAAGAGGGTTGCGTACGTACGTACCCGCCAAACGTCAAAGAGAAATTGACATTCAGCTCCCAGTTTTTATAGCTGAAGGTATTAATCAAACCTCCCGTATAAGGAGCATCGCTACTCCCGATATACGAATAAAAGGTTCTCTCTTCGGCTGCAGTTACATCGGAAGAGGCAATACCTATCCCCCACTCGTCCTTCAGGCGGTAAAGCTCCTTCAAGGTCACTTTCTCTCCCTCCGGATTATAGAACATCATATTACCGGTTTCCTTATTCACTCCCGCAGTCTTCAGTGCGAAAATTGCCCCTACGGGATAGCCTTCACGTCCCGGAGTGGTCTGCTGCTCCGGTATGTTTTCCTGCAATACCTTATTACCGTTATAGGCAAAATTGAAATTTGTGTACCAGGAGAAGTTTTTTGTCGTTATGTTACGGGTAGACAAGCTGATTTCCACACCTTTGTTCTCCATACTTGCCCAGTTGACGTTCATTGAAGTAAAGCCCGTCTCCAGAGGAAGCATGCGCAAAGCTATCAAATCGGTACCCTTACGGTAATAATAGTCCACGCTCAGATTGATAGCCTGGTTCAATACAGAAAAATCAAAGCCGGCATTGACAGACTGCGTCTTTTCCCAACGCAACTTCTTGTTGGGAGCGGAATTAATGATAATTACATCTTCCGATACTCCGGGCAAAATACTCTCCGACCGATATGTACCCAACAAGAACGGAGAAGTATTCTTGTCAATATTTCCCTGCAGACCGTAAGATGCACGGAACACCAGGTTATCTACCCACTTGGCCTGCTGCATAAACGGTTCTTGTGACAGACGCCACAAGGCACTGACAGAATAAAGAGGAAGATAGCGGTACTTCTTATCCACACCGAAAAGATCGGAACCGTCAAAACGGATACTTCCTCCCACCGTGTAGCGATTCAATAAAGAGTAGGAGGCCGTAGAGTAGAAAGACACATAAGCATTCTCCTTATACGTTGTCTGATGGAGCGGGAAAGACGTGGCGTAACTTTCGTTGGGGAAAATCACCGGCTTGGTCGTCAACGTCTTGCGGTCGAAGCCATACCCTGCCGAGAACAAGGTTTCATACCAAGTCTTGCGCAGCTCGGTACCCGCCATCACTTCCAGTTCATGAATATCATTGAAACTGTCGCGATATTCTCCCATCGCCTTCCAAGTAATCTGTGAATTGGAGTTTTCATAAGACTTCTGCATACCTCCTTCGGGCAGAAGTGTTTGGTTTCTCCGCCCTGGGAGTATTCGCTCAACTTATAGTAATAGCGCATGGCATAGCTTTCCCAGTCCGCTATTTCTTCTCTGGAAGTCTTTTCCAACTGATAGCCAAACTGGGAAGTCAGCTTCCACTTGTCATTGAACCGTAGCTCCGCATCAAATATAGATGAAAAAGAATTCACCACGCTTTCATTAGACGTGTTCTGCCGTTCTTCAAAGATGTTGAATCCTAAATCCTTATCAGTGTTGTTCTGAATATCGTAGTCGTAATTATAGTTGCCATTCTTGTCATAAAGTTCAAAATACGGATTAGCCTTGCGTGAATAGAACACGGGATTCGACATACCGTATGCATCTGTCAGATAATTGGTATTTTTGCGACGGTTGGCAAACATGGAGGCACCCACTTTCAGTATACTGTTCACCTTATAGGAAGTCTTTCCTACCAAGTTGAAACGGTCCATACCCACACCGTCCACATTTCCATCCTCTTTATAATAGCCGAAAGAGGTATAATACGTAACCCTTTCCGTACCGCCGGAAAGGCTCAAGTTATATTCCTGGCTGAAAGCATCGCGGAAAAGGATATCTCCCCAGTTTGTATTAACACTCTTCAAACGGTTGATGGCAGCTTGTGTATCACTGCTCAAGGCATCCCATCCTCCATTCTGAAAAGCAGACAACTCATTGTAATTGGAAAGAATATTATATACGCCTCCTTTATGATTGTCCGGAGAATAGTTATTACGGATCATATCCATTTCCAATCCTACTTTCTCCGCTGAGTTCAGCAAGTTCAACCGGTCAAGGCTCAATGTAGGAGTATAGGTAAACCGGGACGAGAAATTGATAACCGGTTTACCGACCTTACCCTTCTTTGTTGTAATCACAATGACGCCATTGGCTGCCCTCGCACCATAGATGGCAGTGGCTGCCGCATCCTTCAGGATGGTGATATTCTCAATATCTGCCGGATTCAGGCCTGCAATGGAAGATTGCTTCATGTTGGTGATGTCATTCAGCTCATCCGGTTCGGGAACATCCGTTCCCTCCAAAGGAATGCCGTCCAGCACCCACAAAGGGTCTTGTGTACCATTCAATGAAGCAGTACCGCGAATGCGTATCTTTGCCGGAGCACCCGGAGCACCGGAAGTCGGGCTGACAGAAAGTCCGGCAATTTGTCCGGCAAGTGCCTGGTCGATACTTTTTACTGCACCGATGGTCTCGTCCGATATATCCAGTTTGGATACCGCTGCCGTCAGCTTGCGGCGCTCCACTGTCTGGTAACCCGTCACAACAACGGCATCGAGCATTTGGGAAGATGCATGAAGTGTTATTTCATAATGTTCCTTTCCCGGAACAAGCTTCACTTCCAATACGTCATATCCCACGTAGCTACAAAAGAAACGGGTTATCCCCGCAGGTATAGCGATAGAGAACTGACCATCCACATCAGTGATGACCCCCATTGTAGTCTGAGCACTCCCCGCCTTTTTCAAGTCTTCCGCAGTCACATAAACGGAAGCACCGATAAGCGGTAGGTTATCCTCTGAAGATATTACTACGCCCTGGACTTTTTTCTCTGCAGCAAAAGCAGATGACAAAGCTCCTACAAAGCATAGCAAAACGATTAATACACGTTTTTTCATGCGTTACATATAAAATTAATTAATACTCTATTGAAAAGAAAAATCACTTTACTCCTAATGCAGTATTGATACGCAAAATCAAATCCTTATAATGATATTTAGTGGCTATATCCGATGCACCCAGACGATTTTGGAGCAATTCTTTGATGCGAAGCAACTCACCACGCTTCACGGAGATGACATCAGATACGCGGTTTATCTGCGAACCGTAGAAGTTCAGTTCGCGGTGTGCACCCATACGGTCGGCATCCAAAGTCTTACCGGCATGCTCGTCACAGCTGCAAAGGGCAGTCTGATGGTCCAGCAAGAAGTGGTTGTCCATCAGTTTTTTGTTTATTTTCACTCCTTCGCTTTCGGCAGCTGCCGTAATCAGTGCATCTACGAAGTTCTTCTGCAAAGCACGTGTCATGACGTCCGGCAAGGCACCGCGTTCCGTAGTGGCAAAGATGTTGCGATGCAGGCCATCCATCAGCTCTACCACCGTGAAAGCCTTTTTGCCGTTCACCGATTCGTTCTCCAACATACGCATCAGGCGGTTGTTGCCCAGCAAATCCCAAAGGATATAGGATTGGGCATTCTTCAACACTTGTGTCGGTGCATTTTCCACTACGCCCAGCGGAGTGTTGCGCAGCAAGTAGGTGTACTCTCCCACTTCTGTGTCGAACAGCCATTTGGGATAGGTCAGCACTTCGTCCAGCAGAAACTTCAGGGCTGCTTGCTGCTTTTCTTTTTCTACAAAAGTATAGGTTTTCTGTCCGTCGCCCACAACGGTGTTTTCTATATAGATACCACCGATGTTTGCCAATACATGATAGAGGTAATTGTTCCATTGGTTGATAACCGCATAGTATAGGCGGGAAGCTTCTTCATAAGTCTGTCCTTTCTCGCCGGTAGTAGTCCATTGGATGATTTGAGGAACAATACGCTTCAAGTTCTCAATACCCAGCAGAGACGAGCGGACAGCATCATCGCCCAAATCTTCATTCTGCGCACGCGGGTCTACGGCATCACGTACATCCTGCGCCTCACTATATTTATATAAACGGTCTGCATGACGGCTCAGAAAGTCGGCAAGCAAGTCCTTCTCTGCTTCTGGGGTTTCTTTACCATACCAACGATAACCGTATTCTATGGCAAACATATCATACGGGCCTATATGGGGAGAAAGTGCCGTAACGCCGTCACCCGGCTGTGCCACATAATTGAAACGTGCATAGTCCATAATAGAGGAGGAAGTGGTATTCATACGGTCCGTAAATGTTTTGGAACGCAGGGAATCTGTCGGAAAAGTCCAGGAAGCAATCATATTGTGACGCAAGCCCAGCGAGTGACCCACTTCATGGCATGCCACAAAGCGCATGGCATCACCCATCAGTTCATCCGGCAGCCTTACTCCTCTTGCTTCGGGACGTACGACACCGGTTTGCACTGTAATCCATTCCTGAGCATGCCCAGCACATTATGCCACCACATGATGTCCGCTTCCAATATCTCACCCGAACGGGGGTCGAGGATAGAGGGGCCCATGGCATTGGCTTTGGTGGAGGCGGCATAGGTCAGCACGGAGTAGTTCACGTCATCCTTATCCACATTCATGCTGTCCGTCACTCCCTTGCAACGATAGCATTCTTGAATCCGGCACGTTCAAAAGCAGCCTGCCAATCCTCGATTCCCTGCTTGATATATTTCCGCCAACGACTGGGAGTGGAGTTCTCGATGTAGAACACAATCGGCTTGGCCGGTTCCACCAATTCACCGCGAAGGTATCGCTCCCGGTCTTCCGGTTTCGGTTCCAGACGCCAGCGGGTGATGAACGGTTTCTTGTCTACACGCTGCTGACCGTCACTGTAATTTAATAACGGATTAGTAAAGTAACCTACACGCGGACTATCCAGACGTCCCATCATCGGTTTCTCCGGCAACAGCAACAGAGAGGAACTGACTTCGACCGTAACAAACACGGTCGTTGTTCCCTCAGTCACCTTAGTTGTCAGCTCGGAAGTAGCTACCACATTGTTCTCAAAAGCTTTGATAGATAAAATGCGAGAGAGATTCTTGATGGCCGAAGTTCCCAGGTTGATATTCGTAAAGACATTATTGATACTCGTCTCCGTACCATCATAAATATCGTTGACCTTGACCACTATCATGGTAGAGTCATTATTGAATGCCTCTATCTTGAAGCCGGCTATCAGCGGAGAAATATAATTATCCAGTACGGACTGCCGTATGGCATCCTCGTCCGGTGCCAACGGAAGAGGACGGCTCTGACGTACCAACAGCTTGTTGGCAGCCTTGTCCAATTCAAAACGCACCATCTGATTTTCGTAATTCGTACCACGGTTCACACCCGCCTCATTCAGTTCGGAAGGCACACGTTGTAATTTATTTACTACCAGCATATCACGTCCCAACAGCCTTGCCGGCACTTCAAAGTAATAATCGCTCTTCTTCTGGTAAACATTGAACATTCCCTTGCGGGCAATAGCATCGGAACCAGTCAATTTTTCGTAGTCGCTCTTGGATTGAACGCTGTCCTTGGTTTCACTCTTCTTTTTCTTACGGAACCATCCCATAGCTTCGGGAGAAGCAAAATCAGATGTACCGGCATGCAACAATACGGCAGGCTCACACATGAGTACTCCCGCAACTGCCACGACTGGCAGGATTGTCTTCAATTTCATCAATTCAAACTCTAACTTTAATGCAACAATTACTCCGTTAACTCTCTCTCTTTGACGTATGTTAATAAATACCAACCGCCAGTTTGTTCTACCTCCATAGAACAGTAAACGGGGCGCAAAGATACGAAAAGTATATTTTAAAAGTCACTAAACAACGCTCATTTATGTTTTTTCCATAAACAATATGAAGACTTTTACATATATATCATTTTTTCTCCCATCCTCTATCATTTCTTCTTCACATGAAATTTTGTACCACTGATACCAAATTATCTTCCCCAAGTGGAGGCAAAACAATGATAATATTGTATCTTTGCACCGTTTTTAACTTAGAAAATAAATAAGATAACAACGATATGATAGCTAAAATCAATCAGCTTCTGCAGGAAGTAGAGGCGCTGAAAGCCGCTAACGCCGAGGAATTAGAGGCACTCCGCATCAAGTACCTCAGTAAAAAAGGAGCCATCAATGACTTGATGGCAGATTTCCGCAATGTAGCCGCCGAACAGAAAAAAGAGGTGGGTATGCGCTTGAACGAACTGAAAAACAAAGCACAAGAAAAGATTGCCGCCTTGAAGAACAATTCGAAAGCCAGATACCGGCTGTGACGATATTGACTTGACCCGTTCAGCCTACCCGATAGAATTAGGAACCCGCCATCCGCTCTCCATCGTGAGAAACGAAATCATCGATATATTTGCCCGTATGGGATTCAATATCGCCGATGGACCGGAAATGGAAGACGACTGGCACGTATTCTCCTCCATGAATTTTGCCGAAGACCATCCGGCACGCGACATGCAGGATACATTCTTCATCGAAAATGATACAGAAAACGTATCGCACAGCATCATTCTTCGCACACACACATCCAGCGTGCAAAGCCGTGTTATGGAGACTACACAGCCTCCTATCCGCGTACTTTGTCCGGGACGTGTATACCGTAATGAAGCCATCAGCTACCGTGCACACGCATTCTTCCATCAGGTAGAAGCCTTATACGTAGACCGCAATGTGTCTTTCACTGACCTGAAGCAGGCCTTATTGCTCTTTGCTCAAGAGATGTTCGGCAGTGACACCAAGATTCGTCTGCGTCCTTCCTACTTCCCCTTCACCGAGCCGAGTGCCGAAATGGACATCAGCTGTAACATCTGCGGCGGCAAGGGCTGTCCCTTCTGCAAGCACACGGGTTGGGTAGAAATTCTGGGATGCGGTATGGTAGATCCGAATGTATTGGAGCTGAACGGAATAGACAGTAAAGTGTATAGCGGGTATGCCCTGGGTATGGGTATCGAACGCATCACCAACTTGAAATACCAAGTGAAAGACCTTCGTATGTTCTCTGAAAATGACACACGCTTCCTGAAAGAATTCGAGAGCGCTTACTAAATATAGTGAATAACGGCTAGTGATTAGTGATTAATAAGTTGCGCATTTTCAGCATATCATTAATCACTCATCGCTAACCACTCATCGCTAACCACTATTTTTCGCTATGGCAAAAGACAAACTTGTAACTTCCGGCTATTGCCTTATCCTGGCTGCCAATTTCCTTTTGTATTTTGCCTTTTATCTGATACTACCGGTTCTTCCATTCTACCTAACTGAGGTATTCCATACCGGAAATGCAGCAGTAGGTGTCATCTTGTCATGCTACACCATTGCCTCGCTCTGCATACGCCCGTTTTCGGGATACCTGCTCGACACGCTAGCCCGCAAGCCTCTTTATCTGGTGGCATACTTCATCTTTATCACCATTTTCGCAGGTTACATGTTAGCGGGAGTCCTATCTTTATTCATCATGTTGCGGGTTGTCCACGGCCTTGCATTTGGAATGGTGACCGTAGCGGGAAATACAATTGTGATTGACATTACCCCTTCGTCCCGTCGCGAAGCCGTAGGATATTATGGACTGATGAACAATACAGCCATGAGCTTCGGCCCGATGATTGGTCTTTTCATGCATGACATATATTCCTTTGAAACGATTTTTGCCTGCTCGCTCATATCAGGAACTATCGGTTTTGTTGCCGCATGCCTCGTCAAGACCCCACCCAAACAACCAGTCAAACGAGAACCTATCTCATTGGACCGCTTTGTGCTGCTGAAAGGTATCCCGGCAGGAATCGCACTGCTACTGCTCTCCATACCATATGGCATGACAAGCACTTATGTAGCCATGTATGCCAAAGAAATAGGAATTACCTTGAATTCCGGATTGTTTTTTACTTTTATGGCCGTCGGCATGGCAGTGTCCCGTATGTTCTCCGGCAAACAAGTGGATAAAGGACGTATCACCCAAGTCATAACTTTAGGACTATATCTGGTATGTAGCTGTTTCTTCATATTGTCCGCTTGCGGACTACTGATGAAGACCGTCCCGGAACTGACAAACATATTGTTTTTTATGGTTGCCCTCCTATTGGGAGTAGGCTTCGGGACGATGTTCCCCGCCTTCAATACGCTGTTCGTAAACCTGGCCCCCAACAACCAGCGCGGAACAGCCACCTCTACCTACCTGACTTCATGGGATGTAGGCATTGGTATAGGTCTGACAGCAGGAGGTTATATCGCACAGATTACCTCATTCGATATGGCATATTTTTTCGGAGCCTGCCTCACGGTTATCTCCATCTTCTATTTCAATCTGAAAGTATCTCCTCACTATCATAAAAACAAATTAAGATGAGAAAGAAAGAGCGTTATGAAAAAATCCTTGCTTGGTTTAGGGAGAACGTTCCCGTAGCCGAAACAGAGTTGCATTATGACAATCCGTTCGAGCTGTTGATAGCAGTTATTCTCTCTGCACAATGTACGGACAAACGCGTCAATATGATTACCCCCGCCCTTTACCGGGACTTCCCTACTCCCGAAGCACTCGCCGCTGCTACTCCCGACGTGGTATACGAGTATATCCGCAGCGTCTCCTATCCCAACAACAAAGCTAAACATCTTGTAGGCATGGCACAGATGTTGGTGAAAGAATTCAACAGTGAGGTACCCGATACCCTTGAAGAACTGGTAAAACTGCCCGGCGTAGGCCGCAAAACAGCCAATGTCATCCAATCCGTTGTTTTCAATAAAGCGGCTATGGCAGTAGACACACACGTGTTCCGCGTCAGCCATCGCCTGGGTCTGGTATCAGATAAATGTACAACTCCGTTCAGTGTCGAAAAAGAATTGGTAAAACATATACCGGAAGCAGATATCCCCATAGCTCACCACTGGCTTATCCTGCACGGTCGCTATGTATGCCAGGCACGTACTCCACAATGTGATACCTGCGGTTTGCAATTAATGTGCAAATATTACTGCCAGAAATATAAAGTTAGCAAAGAGAGCGGCAAAGACAAAGAATAAACAACGGTTTCATAGCAAAAAAAAGAAATAAATGCTAACTTTGCGCTCACTAAAAAGAATTAGTAACACTTTTAAATAAAATAGAGTATTATGACAATTGATCAATTTAACTTTGCCGGAAAAAAGGCATTCGTTCGTGTGGACTTCAACGTACCCTTGGACGAAAACTTCAACATCACAGACGACACTCGTATGCGTGCCGCTCTTCCTACATTGAAGAAGATTTTGGCCGATGGCGGTAGTGTAATTATCGGTTCTCACCTCGGTCGTCCGAAAGGCCCGGCTGACAAGTTCTCCTTGAAGCACATTCTGAAGCATCTCGAAGAGTTGTTGGGTGTTGAGGTGCAATTTGCTAACGACTGCATGGGCGAAGAAGCTGCCGTAAAGGCTGCCGCTCTGCAACCGGGTGAAGTGTTGTTGCTCGAGAACCTCCGTTTCTACGCTGAAGAGGAAGGCAAACCCCGCGGTTTGGCTGAAGATGCTACAGACGAAGAAAAGAAGGCTGCCAAAGCTGCTGTTAAGGAAAGCCAGAAAGAATTCACCAAGAAATTGGCTTCTTATGCAGATTGCTATGTAAACGACGCTTTCGGTACCGCTCACCGTGCACACGCTTCTACTGCATTGATCGCTAAATATTTCGACAAGGACAACAAAATGTTCGGTTACCTGATGGAAAAAGAAGTAAAGGCTGTTGATAAAGTTTTGAACGATATCCAACGTCCGTTTACCGCCATCATGGGTGGTTCCAAGGTTTCTTCTAAGATTGAGATCATTGAAAACCTGCTGAACAAGGTAGACAACCTGATTATTGCCGGCGGTATGACTTATACTTTCACCAAAGCCATGGGCGGCAAAATCGGTATTTCTATCTGCGAAGATGACAAACTGGATTTGGCTCTTGACCTGGTGAAGAAAGCAAAAGAAAAAGGCGTAAACCTTGTTTTAGCTGTTGATGCCAAGATTGCAGATTCTTTCTCCAACGATGCCAACACCAAGTTCTGCCCGGTTGACGAAATTCCTGATGGCTGGGAAGGTCTTGATATCGGTCCTGAGACTGAAAAGATCTTTGCAGATGTCATCAAGAACTCCAAGACTATCCTTTGGAACGGTCCGACGGGTGTATTCGAATTCGAAAACTTTACAGACGGTTCCCGTGCAGTTGGCGAAGCTATCGTTGAAGCAACCAAGAACGGTGCATTCTCATTAGTTGGTGGCGGCGACTCTGTAGCTTGTGTCAACAAGTTCGGCCTGGCAAGCGGCGTTTCTTACGTTTCTACAGGTGGTGGTGCATTGCTTGAAGCAATCGAAGGAAAAGATCCTTCCGGGTATCGCTGCTATCAACGAATAAAAACAAGTAAAATAACACCCAAAGGCAGCTCTTTGAAAAAAGGGTTGCCTTTTTTACTACTATCCTTATCCCTAATAATGAGACGAATTCTACTATCCTGCATCCTTTTATCAGCCACATGCATCCTGAAAGCACAAAATGCTTGTCTGAATGATGTAGTCAACACTTTAAAAGACCGCATTTCCCTCTCCGGCTATGCCCAAGTGGGATATACATACGATGATGCGGGCGAAGGTACCAGCAATACTTTGATATAAAGAGAGTTATCTTTATGGCACGCGGTAAAATCACCGATAAATGGTCGGCTTACTTCATGTACAGCTTTGCCAATACCGGGAAAATCTGGAAGCCTACACGGAATACCGTTTTCTCCCTCAACTCACAGCACGTATCGGACAGTTCAAAACCATGTATACCATTGAGAACCCAATGTCTCCCTGCTTTGTCGAATTAATAAACTGTTATTCTCAAGCTGTCAATTACCTGGCCGGTATCAATGGCAGTGATCCCTTGTATGGCTCTGCAAGCGGTCGTGATATGGGATTACTAATTTATGGAGACTTGTTTAACTCTTTGATGACTTATAACCTTGCCATCATGAACGGACAAGGCATCAACCTAAAAGATAAAAACAATCAAAAAGACATTGTAGGCAGCCTTATGGTACATCCATTGAAATGGTTGTCCGTCGGCGGTTCTTTTGTTAAAGGAAAAGGATGCGCCGTAGCCGTTTCTTCCATTAATCCAGACATAGCCATAGGAGAGAATTACACCCGAAACCGCTGGTCGGCAGGTGCTACCATCAAAACAAAATCCGTAGATGTACGTACAGAATACTTGGCTGGAAAAGACGGACACGTTAAAAGTGACGGTTACTATGCAACCGTATCTGCCCATGTGCTTCCCAAATTTGACGTAATAGCCTCTTATGACTATTTCAACAAAAATAAAACTATTTCCGATAAACAGACCAATTATGTAGCAGGTGTACAGTATTGGTTCTATCCCAAATGCCGTCTGCAAGCCCAATATACATACTGTAACCGCCATAAAGGAGAGAATTCAAACCTGCTTCAAGCCCAGTTGCAAGTTCGTTTCTGAGCTGGGGAAATGGAAATTTATGAACTTTTTGGCATTCTTTTTGTAGTTTTGTAGAATACATACCTCAAAAAGATACTGATTTATGAACGAACAAGCCATACAAGAGCAATATCAGCATATTGTACTCTACTCAAGCAGCAACGGCTGAAGGAAGCACAATCCCAACTGGAAGCCTTTCTCTGGAACAGCGGTGACTGGCCACTCCGTAACCGCTTGGAACAAGCACAGACATCCTATCAGTATATGCTGCAATACATGCGCCAGGAATCGACGATCCTGAACGTCAGAAACTATATCGTCAAATTCTGACCGAAACTTGGGAAGTCGCTGACCAGGCACGTCTGTCTCTCCTTGACGGAGTTTCCACGCACTATTACCATTCCCTGCGCAATAACCGGGAACGCCTCCCCAAAGAATACAATATTGCCGCACTGCAGAAGGTATTGGAATCTTTCCCTGATGACTTGGCCGTTTGTCAGCTGATGCCGGACAACCAAGGTCTGGACGCCCTACTTCAACGGCACGAACAAACCGCCCAGGTCCTTTTTCTTTCCACATGGAGTAACAGCGACTGGTCTGTAGAAGACGAACAGCAAGCTAAAGGATTACTGGAATCAGAAATGCTTCCCGTCAATGATTTGTGCCTGTTCACCAGTGCCGTCATGCTCAGTCTGATGGAGTGCTTCGATACCCGTAAATTCTCATGGTTGCTGAACGCCGTAACGCATGCAAATACGCAAGTAAACCAACGGGCTTTGGTAGGTATCGCTTTCGCACTTCTTTTTCATCCCACCCGTCTGTCGCTTTATCCCGAATTGACAGCCCGCCTTTCCCTGCTCAATGAAGACAGCAGTTTCGGCAAGCAACTGAACCGTATTTACATCGAGTTGCTCCGTAGCCAGGAAACGGAAAAGATAGACAAGAAGATGCGTGAAGAAATCATTCCGGAGATGATGAGGAATGTGAACATCATGCGCAACATGAAATTCGGTTTTGAAGAGAACCCTGAGGAAAACGATCTTAATCCGGATTGGGAGAAAGCTTTTGAAAGTTCCGGACTGGGAGACAAGATACGAGAGATGAACGAATTACAGCTGGAAGGCGCTGACGTCTATATGAGTACGTTTGCACAACTCAAGACTTATCCGTTCTTTAAGGAACCGTACAACTGGTTCTATCCGTTCGACATGCATCACTCCAGCATCATCAAGGAATTCGGATTCAAGCCTACCGGAGACAATGCCATCCTCTCCCTTATCCTCCAATCCGGTTTCTTCTGCAATAGTGACAAGTATTCCCTTTGCTTTACAATGGCACATATACCACAGTCACAGCGTACGATGATGCTCAGCCAGATGACTTCTCAGGATCTGGATGCACTCATGGACGAAAGCAAATCCTCCGCTTTGCGGCAGTATGCCGAACGACCGGATGTCATCAGCAACCAGTATGTCCACGACTTATACCGTTTCTTCAAGTTAAGCCAGCGCAGACACGAGTTCCGTGACATCTTCAAGGAAGAGATTGCCCTGCACCGTATCCCGGCACTCAAAGAGATTCTGTGCAAACCCGAGCTGCTGATTACCATCGCCGACTTCCACTTCCGCAAAGAACACCCGGCAGAAGCATTGGAGCTTTATAAGGAATTGATAGCCTTGAACCATGCAAATGCAGACATTTTCCAAAAGGCTGGCTATTGCCTGCAAAAGGAAAAGAGGTATAAGGAAGCGATAGACGCCTACCTGAAAGCCGATGTACTAAAGCCCGACCATGTCTGGACAATCCGCCATCTCGCTACGTGCTACCGGCAGATAAGGGACTTTGCCTCTGCACTGGAATACTACAAGAAAGTGGAGGCAATCCAGCCGGAAAGCCATAATGTCCTTTTCTACGCCGGAAGCTGCCTTGCCGAACTGGAAAGATATGAAGAGGCTCTGCAATATTTCTTCAAGCTTGATTTCATCGAAAGCAATTGTATCAAAGCATGGCGTGCTATAGGCTGGTGTTCGTTTGTCAACGGCAAGTATGAGCAAGCAATGAAGTATTACGAAAAGATACTCACCTCCAAACCACTCGCAGCAGACTATCTCAATGCCGGACATGTTGCTTGGAGAACGGGCAAAATAGAAAAAGCTGCAGAACTTTACAGTAAAGCAGCTTTGGAATATGGCGGGCAGGAGATTTTTAGAGAAATGTTCGGTAAAGACAAAGAAACACTTGTCAGACAAGGAATCAGTGAAAAAGATATCCCTCTAATGATGGATCTGGTTTAGATCTCCAACAACTCCCTGTACAGTCTCTGTACGGGGAGCCCCATTATATTATAGTAACTCCCGGATATGTTTTCCACCCCAATGAATCCAATCCACTCTTGTACACCATAAGCTCCGGCTTTATCCATGGGGTGGTATTTGTCCACATAATAGGCAATTTCCTCTTCGCTCAGTTTAGCAAAACGCACTTCTGTTGCCGCCGCAAAACTGCGTTGCCACTCAGTAGTAGTGATGCACACACCGGTAAACACTTCATGGGTACGTCCGGACATGTCGCGCAACATCTGCATAGCTTCTTCCCTATTCTTGGGCTTTCCGAGAACTTGTCCATCCAGCCAGACAATGGTATCTGCCGTAATCATCAATTCGTCCGGATGCATCATATCACGGTAGGCATCTGCCTTTTCCCTGGATATGTAGAGAGGAATATCCGCTCCCCGCAATGTCTCGGGATAAGACTCATCCACATCGGGCAAAGTTCTTACTTCATATTCCACTCCCAAACCAGCCAGCAATTCTTTCCTTCGCGGAGAATTGGAGGCGAGAATCACCTTATATTTCTTCAGATTATCTAACATCATATCATTTACGATTTGACGATTTACAATTTAACGATTGAAACAACTACCAACCGAAAGCTTTTTCATCTGCCATCCAAAGCCCTTGCACTTTCAATACCTGTTCCACAATGTCGCGACCACAGCCATAACCGCCTTCTGCATACGAAATATAGCGAGCCACAGCCTTTACCTCAGGCACAGCATCCTTAGGACAACACGGCAAACCACACTCACGCATCACCTCCAAGTCGGGAATATCATCACCTACATACAATATTTCCTCGTCCTTCAAGCCATGACGGTCACGGAAGTCATGGTAATCATGGATTTTAACAGAAGAACCCATATAGATATTTCCATCCTCAAAACCTAAAGAAGTAAAACGCTTGCGGACCGCTTCTGTACGTCCACCCGTAATTATACCCAGCAACACCCCTTGCTTAGCAGCTAAATGCAGGGAATAACCATCCTTTATGTTGACCGTACGCAGAGGTTCACCCTCTGAACTCATAGGGATAACATTGGCACTCAGCACACCGTCCACATCAAAAACAAGGGCTTTTATCTTTTTCAAATCATAGTTTATGGTACTCATTGCACTTTTTTCTTGTTCATTATAATATACCTATATACAGCAAAACATTAGTTCAAAAGAGGCAAGCATCGGCGTCCGGTTATCTTATTGCCAACCGATGTATATTCTCGCTAATCTCCCGATATAGTTCCAGCATTTGCGGCTCATCGGCAAGCATCCGCAGATGCTCGTCAATGACATTCTCATCATAGCGCACAGCCGGTCCTGTCTGTGCGGCAAGCGGTTCCAGCTCATGCACCTTACGGGCCGTCTCGTCTATCAAGGGGAGCATTGCCTCGAACGGCAACCCGTACTTTTTCAGCAGTTCAGCAGCCAACACATACATGTGATTGGTAAAATTGCACGTAAACACAGCCACCAGATGCAAACTTTTGCGCTGCTCAGAACTTGCTTCATACACTTTTTCCGATAGGGCTGAGGCAATATCCTTCAGAAGCCGCACATCCTCTTCCAAGTTGCCTTCCACAAAAAACGGTATCTGTCCAAAATCCACTTCACGCTGCTTACTGAAAGTCTGCATCGGATAAAGCACTCCATGACGCGCAACATGCCCCTGCCAAATATTCATAGGAATACTGCCGGCTGTATGCACCCATAAAGCATTCTCCTTTCCAGAAACAATCTGGGGTAATAATTCTACAAAAGCCGCGTCCTTCAGCGAAACGATATAAAGCTGCGCCTCCTTCGTAACCGCCTGCAGCTCCGTGGTATATGCAGCTTCCACCGTCTGTGCCAATTCCTGCGCCGATTCTTTTGTACGGCTGTAGACCTGCACAATACGAAACCCTTTCCGATAAAGAGCCTTTGCCAGATTAGTAGCTAGATTTCCGGCACCGATAAAGGCAATGGACATATCTTCTATACTTCTTCCCGCCATACACTTATCTTGTTGCCAACCAATACAGAATAGCCCCTAATACCAGCAACGCCAACGGCAGCAGATAAGCGGACATCGTACCGAGTAAGGCAGTTATCAACCCGAAGTTCAATATCAGCCACAAACCTATCAATACCAATCCCACTGACTTGTCATGCTTGAACAGCAGAAAAATCACTGCGGTATACAATAGAAAATTATCCTTATTCATCACCCATGGCAAGCCGATTGCAGAAAAATGCACCAATTTGTCCACCAAGTAAAGAATGCCGAATACAATCAGTGTGATGGCAGTGGCCTTATATGTATCACGGTTATTGTTTGCTTTTGCTGCACTCACTGTTACTTTCCTCCGTACTTATTGATATGTATCTTTTCCCACTGCAGATTGTCTTCGTTGAAAGGCTTGCGCTCCATCCCCTTATGGCCGATAGCAATAACACTAAGCACCTGCAGCTGTAAAGGAATATCCAACACCTCGTGCACATACTCGCCGGAAGGCATACCGGAAGCCGTAAAACGTTCGCGCACCTGCACCCAGCAGCTTCCCAGCCCCATATCTTCGGCCTGAAGTTGCAGGTAGATGGAAGCAATGGAAGCATCTTCTATCCACACGTCGCTTGCCAGCGGGTCGGCAACAACCACTACTGCCAGTGCCGCATCGGCAATAAACTGCGATGCCTGCTCCTTGCAATAGGACAATTCCTTCAATTTATCCTTCTCGTCCACCACTATGAACTGCCATGCATTGCTACGCTTCGACGTGGGTGCCATCAGGGCAGCTTTCATCAAAGTGACGACTTGTTCTTGTGTCAATTCTTCTTCTGTAAACTTCCGCATGCTGCGGCGGGCTTTTATCAATTCACTGAAACTTTCCATAATGATTTTATGTGCTAATATGCTAATGTGCACATCGACACATTAACAATAATTTTTGCAAAGATACGAGATTATTTTTTAAATTTGCAGGCCATGCCTTTGAAACTCACTACATATTACCGTGGGAGCAAGGTTCCTGACCTGCCAGGCACCAACACCTTCCATTCCACAGAGTTGTTCCGAATCTATGAGGCAACTCCGGGGTATACCCCCATACTCATTGTGGCATCCGAAGATGACAAGCCCGTTGCGAAACTGCTTGCCGCCATACGTAAAAGTGTCCGCATGTTTCCACCCGGCATCATCAAAAGATGTGAGGTGTACGGTACGGGAGAATATTTCAATAACGAGGCAGACAAAGAGATTATCTTCAGTGACATGCTGCAAAGGCTTACCAATGAAGCATTGCGCGATTCTTTTCTCATCGAGTTCCGCAACCTGGAAAATGCCATGTTCGGATACAAATCTTTCCGGGACAACCAATACATCGCCATCAATTGGCTGCGGGTGCGCAACTCGCTGCACAGCGTCGAAAAGGTGGAAGAGCGTTTCAGCCCGTCACGTATCCGGCAAATAAAGAAAGGGCTCAAAAACGGCGCCCAAGTACGGGAAGCACGTACCAAAGAGGAGATTCTCTGTTTTGCCCAGATGTTGCGCCACGTATATTCTTCCAAGATACGGCGCCACTTCCCCAGCATCAAGTTCTTTCAGCATCTCGAAAACCAGTTGACAAAAGGGCAGCAAAGCAAAATCTTCATCGTCACTTATAAGGAGAAGATTATCGGTGGCAGCGCATGCATTTATTCAGATGATAGCGCCTATCTATGGTTCTCTGGTGGCATGCGCAAGACTTATGCCCTGCAATATCCGGGGATTCTTGCCGTATGGAAAGCACTGGATGATGCCAAACAACGCGGATACCGCCACTTAGAGTTCATGGACGTGGGACTTCCCTTCCGCAGGCATGGCTACCGTGAGTTCGTTCTCCGCTTCGGGGGAAAACAAAGCAGCACCCGACGCTGGTTCCGTTTCCGTTGGAACTGGCTGAATCGGGTGCTGATAAAGATGTATGAATGATTTTTACCGAAATTAGAAATTAGTGTAGACTACATATCCATGAGCCGGTACATTGACCTGTGTATTTATTGTTTCACTCTTTCCGGTAAAATAATTGGTCCAGTTACCAGCTGTTGCCGGGAAAGCTACATCAACCGCATTATGCGTAAAGTTGCCCATAACAACCAGCTGCTTGCCCGTTACACTTTCTACCAACAATGAACGACCGTTGTCCCAATCAGAAACTCCGACCTTCCATGTCAAGATGGCACTTGAATCGAACAATTCCGGATGGGCGTTACGCAATTTCATTAAATCCGCATAAACATCGTGCAGCTCCTTGCGGTTAGTATTCTCCAGATACTCCCAATGCAACGGTTTCCTGCCCGTACGTCCATTCTCCTCAATGGAAATGTCATATCCCATCTCTCCAAATTGCCAAACCATCTTAGGACCTGGAACAGTAAGGAAGAATGTAGTGTTCAGCGCCAACTGATTCATGCGAGCATCAAGGTCGGTTTTCAGTATACCTTCACCCCATTGCGACTGTTTGTAAGCTGCGCGTTCTTCATCATGACTTTCCATAAAACCTACCCATGCAGGTGTTTTCTCATAAAGGCTGCTAAAAGAACTATTTTTAGCATATCCCATAGCCGACTGACAATAGGCATTATTCAGGTTGCGCCATAAGTGCATGCCATCTGCAGCCAGTTCATTTTCTTCCTTTGAATCACAGAAATGCTCCAGGATAACATAAGAGCCCTCTTTCACTTCCTTGATGGCAGCATTATAATCCTTTAGGATAGCAATGCGACTTGCATCGTAATTGGATGCCGTGCTTTCAGTACAAGAAGTCTGTGTGAATCCTTTCGTCAGGTCAAAGCGGAACCCATCCACCTTATATTCCTTCAACAAGAATTGCAGATTGCGCTTCACAAACTTACGCACTAACGGGCTTTCATGATTGAAGTCATGGAACACACTATAAGGATGAGGTGCTTCCACATTGAAATATGGATTATTCTTTGCAGTCTTATCACCATCCCAATAAAGTTTAGCCAGCGGATTGTTTCCTGTAGCGTGATTATAGACCACATCCAGAATAACTGCCATACCCGCCTCATGGCAAGCGTCAATAAACTGCTTATACATGGCCTTTGTGCCATAAGCCTTATCCATCGCAAAAAAGAAGCAAGGATTATACCCCCAACTGTCGTTTCCGTCAAACTCCTGCACCGGCATCAGTTCGATGGCATTGACTCCCATAGCCTTCAGATAAGAAAGCTTGCCCATTGCACCATTGATGTCGCTGGAGGCGGTAAAGTCACGTAGATGCAATTCGTATATCACCAATTGCTCAGGATTTGCTATTTTAAAGTCATTGACCTTCCAGTTATAACTGTCTTTCTGTATCTTGAAGGTCGAAACGATTCCTACTCCTCCCTCAGGATAAGCCATACTTTCGTTATAGGTAGAAGCCGGAATATATTTATCATTATCAGGATCAAGAATCTTTTCCGTATAGGCATCAGCCAGGCGAACCACTTCACCCGCCTTCGTACCTACATAATATTGGAAAGCATACTCTTTGCCAGCATCCAGCCCCGCCAACGTAATCCACCAACATCCGGAAGCATCATCACGATACATCTGCGATTTTTCGTCATTGCCCAATGTCCAGTTATTGAAGTCGCCCACTACATGGGCAAAGTCCTTATGATTCCCATTCGCATCTTTGTCATAAAGTACCAGTGTCACCGTAGAATTATCCACTACATTGATACCCTCAACCATACCGGCCGGCACTGCTGCAGTTTTAATTTCACCAGGAACAAAACCTTCATATTTTGTGTCGGTCACCTCAACAAAGGAATCCGATTCTATCCCTTTCTTGCTGCCGTCCGCACTGCGAATCACTATTCCAAGCCGGCTCACCGGTGTCTTCCCGCTTCCAAACCATTCCCGGATATTCGGGCTCAGCGTAATACTCCATACGTTGGCTTCGGTTGAAGTCATCTTGCATTTATCCTTGTTTTCCGTCCACTCTGCCGGAACGAACAGCCAAGTTCCTTCACTGACCACACCGATATGCACATACACATCTCCTTTATGCCCATAGAGAGCAGACTTTGCATCCGCCTTAAAAGTAATTACAAGGGGCTGGTCGGCATCCGGTGCTGCCGGTGCAAAACTCAAACCATCCGGAGCTACAATCGCATTGGCAGCCTGAGTGACAGATATTCCTTTCTTCTTCGAACCGGATACAATATTCAATTGTGCCGTCCGCGCTTTCCCTGTCTCATTCTTGCCGACAGAAACCATAATCGTAGCTTTCCCGGACGTACCTTTTGCCGGACTGATGTTGCACCAGCCGGTATCCTCGCCACTCAGCTCGGCTGTCCACTGCTGCCCGGCCTCAAAACTGACGCTCTGCGAAGAAGCAGCTTCACCAAAGCTAAAACCTTGCTCAAAGATTGATTCACTACCGGAAGCAGGAGTCAGATACTCCTGTAACTCCTCTTTGTCGTCACTACATGCCGCGAATGCCAGCACTAAACTGAAGCATATTAAATGCCATAAAACAGAAATCTTACGTTGATTGATAATTTTCATAATATGAAGTGTTCAAAGTTATCACTTCACAAATATAGCCGGAAAAGAAAGGGCAAACCGATTAACGCAAGAGAAAAGTAGCAGCAAGCTTACGGAAACGTTTGCATGGCAAGCCAATGTTCCCGTACCACCATGTTTTATGAAAGCCGAATGACAAACTTTTGTAGCCAATCAACCGACTTCCTCGCAGACCCGCATTTCCATACCTTTATACACCACCACAATCTTATGCAACCGGGTGGTGCCGATGCCACGCTTCACCGTTTCCGTCTCGGCATAGCGGTCGGCCTGGGCGATGGCTTCCCGGCGAAGTTCCTCCACACGGGTTTCGGAATCCTTATACTTGGCATATTTCAGTTCTACGATGTAGCTGTGCTTCATGTCGGAGTAGATTTCCAGCATCGGGCAGAGGAAAATATCGACATAACCTTCCTGCGTGTCCTGCTCGGAGACGGGACGGTAGAAACGGTTCTGCGCAGTCATGGCAAGGGTAAAGCCGTGGACGAAGGACTCGCCCTTCTGCTTGTCGCGCTGCGAGGCATAGCGGTGCAGGCAGTCGGCAATGTAGCCGAAGTAGGATTGCCAGTCGCCGTCGTAAGCCAGAGCCGAGGAAAGTTCGCTCTTTCTCGTAAGAGCTGAAGCTCAGGTCGGCCTCGTCGTAAGTATTCAGCAGATAGGTATAGAGCTGTTCCTGCACCACCATGTTGGGGATGGTGAGCCTTGCCTTTCCTTATACGTGCCGCTGATGGTGAGCATTCCGAAGTAGTAGAGCAGACTGACGAAGTTGTCGGGATTGGTGATGCTGACGGCAGGGAAGCTGTCTTTCAGTTCGCCCGTGATGAAGCCTGGCTTACGAGAGTCTGTATGACGGAAGCATCGTGGGCAAACTCCTTGTCCTTGCGGATGAGCATACGCAGCTTTTCGTAGTCAATGCGGATATTGCTCTCTATCATGTTGCGTGGCGCTTTGCCATCATCAATGTAGTTCTTGACGAAGTAAAGCACCATATTGGAATTGTACATCGTGGTTTCACCGTAACATTCCTGCGCGAAGCAGTAGTTGTCGTACCACGGTTTCATCATCTCTATCAACTCGTCCACGCTGTGGTGGAAGGGGCTGTTTGCTGAATAATAGGCCAACATTCCGCGCACCTCCTCCTCGGTGAATCCCATCATCTGGTTGAACTTCGGCGCGAGGGAGTAGTTGGTGCCGATGTTGAATCCGCTGCTGAGGTCGTCCATCGTCACGGGGCTTACGCCGGTAATGAAGCAACGCTTGATGCTGGAATAAGTTCCTGCTTTCACCTTGTTGAAGAAAGCGCGCAGATAACCTTCGCCATGCGTCTCGTCCGTATAGCGGTGCAGGCTTTCGGGACTGGAAAGGATGGCGTTGGTGAAGTGGTCGTACTCGTCGATGAAGAGATACATATCCTGTCCGGCACGTGCGCAAGCCTGACAGAGTAATCCAGCTGCTCCACGGCTCCGCTCGCCCGCGCAGTCCTTCCAGAGTGTCTTGCGGAAGGAGGTCGGCGTATATCTTGCAGAAGTTCTCGAAAGTAATGCCGCAATGCGCGTCCAGCCCCTTGCGGTAGTCGTTCAGCTCGCCGCTGATGCCCGAGAAGTTGAGATAGAGCACCAGATAGCTATTGCGGCTCGGCGTGGGGTGTTGCCCGATGTACAGGTCACCGAAAAGGGCTTCGAACTTGTCGCGGGTGCGCACGTCGTAGTAGTGTTGCAGCATATTCAGCGTGAGGCTCTTGCCGAAGCGGCGCGGACGGATGAAGAAGAAGAAGCGGTCCGCCTCCTCTATCATGGGGATGAAGCGGGTCTTGTCCACATAATAATAATTGTCTTGGCGGATATCCGCGAAGTTCATCATGCCGTAGGGAAGTCTCTTTCTGCCGGGTACTATGTATTTCAATGGGTCCATCTGCTGTCCTCCTGTTGTTTTTTCTATTCAATCAGCCACTTTTGGCATCAACGACACAAAGATAGCAAAAGTTCTTGTAGAGAGGCGCATTGCTGCTGATTTTTCAAGTTTTCCTCCACGGCTCTTTCATTTAGAGGAGTTGTCGGGAGCTAGAAGGAGTTATCGGGAGTTAAAGGCCGATACTCTTGTTGATATATAACGATACTACCGGCTTCCAACTCCCTTTAACTCCCGATAACTCCTTCTGACTCCCTTAAATGAAAGAGCCGTGGTTTTCCTCGGTTTAGCTTGACCGATTGTAGAATAAACGATAAGGATTACGAATCAAGAAACACGGATATGACAACAGAACCAAATCAACTTGCGGAACTTCAATATGGTTGCGAGGTTGCTCTCCCTTGGCGTTCATCATCGTCAAGGCAAGCATCCTTATGCTTCAGCACCGTTTTCCTTTGATAAAAACGCCTACAGGGCTGACGCATTATAGTTTTTACCATAAATATTTTCTATGTTGTATTCCTAATAATTGAATACCTTTTTATTTGTTATTAACTTTATAAATCAATCACTTACGTTTTTTGAGTTCACAAAAAGAAACAATATTCATCCCGATTGCGACTAAAGCCACAACCTATGAACTAACCCAAAGCCGTAAGCCTTGTGTCGTTTAAAATTAAATAAAAGCCCTATTAGACAAACTTCTATAAGTTGTACCACAATGTATGCAGCCAACAATTTACTTCTTCAGAATAATAGGTAGGACGCAACAATCTATTTAGAGATGCAACCTTGAAGGTTCATCATAATTTATGCAGGAGTCGTCCCGGTTGAAATTTGCCTGAAGGGCTCTTTTATATTTTCTGTCAGTAACATCTGTCATGCTCATACTTTTTTCCACTTTTGAGTATAATCAGTATTCTGTTTGACAATTTACGGGTTATGCGGATTATCGCCTCTTGCGGCAACATACGCTTGCAATACTCTCTGTAGGCAGCGGCCAATGCCCTGTCTTGCCGTATGGCTACCAAGGCGCTCTCCACCAGTAAAGGGCCAAGCCGCTTATTTCCTCTGAACGTCATCTCGCCGTGACTTGTCTTTTCACCGCTGCTATGGCTTGTAGGTACCAGTCCCAGATAGGAGGCGAATTGTCTTTCATTACGGAAGCGGTGAATGTCACCTATCTCTGTCAAAAGGCACATGCCTGTAATCATACCAATACCGGGAATGGAGACGATGTTCTCGTATGCTTCCCCATAACGCCCGTTACGGGATAACGTACGTACCAGACGGGTAATCTCAAGGAGACTCTTACGAAACAACTCCACTTGTCTCAACAACAGATCCAGTGAATTTCGACTTTCTGATAACAGTTGTACATCTTCATGTACCCATTTAAGATAGCGTTTCGACCAATGAGACTTTGAGTTTTGAAAACATTCAGGATAAATAACTCCGTTATTATAAAGCAGGTGCTTCACTCGTGACTTGTAACCGGAAAGTTGCCGTTTCAAAGTTATACGCAAACGCATGACGTTACGGTCATCAAGAACCTCTTTCTTAGGGATGTAAATACCCCGAAGCAGACCGGACTTCAAAGCCCTCGCTATTTTGGTGGAGTCAATGGCATCTGTTTTCATCACGGATTCGTATTGTCCCGTCGGAATATCGGCAGCATGAACCGGAAGACATTCTATACCAAAATCCAACAATGAATAATAAGTGGAGAAGCCACTGAAACCGGCCTCATAAGCGGACAGATAATTACCGTTGGGATAATGTTTCTTCAAATGTTCAAAGAGCGCTTGGGCGGAAGACTGCTGGCTGTGCTTTTTCAAGCAACCGGATTCGGTGAGGATTGACACATGCCAAGTCTTCAAATGAACGTCAATACCTATATAGATATTTTGACCTTCAAAATTTAATTCTTTTCTTTGCACCATAGGTGTAATAGTTTTAATTACTGAATATTGAATCTTGTCAATTACAAATTTAGTAATTCAATTATTGCGCCTATTTTACTTTATCTAAAATTCATTGGTCGGGGAGCGCCCAGCGGCAAGGGGCGGGACCACCCGTCCCGACAAGCGAATATTTTCAGCATTTACAAACATAGTAACTATTATAATTCTATTAAAAGCATACTTTATATGCTTGATAACTAATAGACAAAACGCTTTCATACATCATCTAAAATCCTTATCTTTATAAGCAATTAAGAAACATAAGTTGACAAGAACAATGGCAATATTTAGTATCTGTAAACAAATCAATGACCCTCGTATTGACAGAAAACGTGTACATTCTGCCGATGCCATCGTTTATATCGCCATGGCTGCTGTCATATGTGGCGCGGAGTCCTGGTATGAGATAGAGGATTTCGGCAATGCCAAGATTGACTTTTTCCGCGAGCGTCTTCCCGGATTGGAATCCATCCCCAGCCATGATACCTTCAACCGCTTTTTCAGCGCTCTGAACCCTGAGTATTTCGAACGTATTTTCCGGCACTGGATGTTTGAGATTTGTGAGAAATATGAGGGTGTCGTGGCCATTGACGGCAAGACCATCCGTGGTGCCAGCAAGTGTACCTCTTCCCACCCCGCCGGGAATCCCGGATTTAAGCTCCATATGGTCAGTGCCTGGGCTACAGCTAATGGAATCAGCCTTGGACAACTGAAAGTCAATGAGAAACATAACGAGATTGTGGCTATCCCCTTGTTGCTGGAAGCATTGGACTTAACCGGATGCCTTGTAACCATTGATGCAATGGGCTGTCAAACGGATATTGCCAAAAAGATAATAGAGTGTGGGGCGGATTATGTCCTGGCTCTTAAAGAAAACCATCGGAATCTTTATAATACAGTCAAAGGATGGTTCGATGATTTGGACAAGAAAACTCATCGGTCGGGGAACGGCCCGCGCCAAGGGGCGGGACCACCCGTCCCGACGAGCGTAAAATTACAATAATTTAAACCGGTTTCCAAACTTTATAGCCAGTTGTTGCGAATAAACTGTGTCACGCATTATTTATCTCTAGAAAACTCATCGGTCGGGGAACGGCCCGCGCCAAGGGGCGGGACCACCCGTCCCCGACGAGCGAAGCCCAATTGGCCAGTGGCATGGTCCATTTCTTACGTATATTGCGGTATGCAAGATAAACAAGTTTCTCAAGGGCTGTATCCGATGGGAACACGCCCTTGTTTTTTGTTACCTTGCGGATCTGACGGTGATACCCCTCAACGGTATTTGTGGTATAGATAAGCTTACGGATGACCGGAGTATACTGGAAGTATTCGGACAGCTTATCCCAGTTGTCCTGCCAGGATCTGATAACGACAGGATACTGTTCACCCCATTTTTCATCCAGCTTGAGGAGCTCATTTTCTGCGGATTCCTTATTGACTGCCTGATAGACACATTTCAAATCCCTTAAGAACTCCTTCTGATTCTTGGATCCTACATACTTGATGGAGTTACGTATCTGATGTACTACACAAAGCTGTACGGCTGTATTAGGATAAACGCTTTGAATGGCTTCAGGAAACCCCTTCAGACCGTCTATACAGGCAATGAGAATATCCTCAACTCCACGGTTCTGAAGGTCTGTCAACACGCTGAGCCAGAAGTTTGCTCCCTCATTCCTTGATATATACATTCCAAGTAACTCCTTGTGTCCCTCCCTGTCAATGCTCAGTACATTATAGATTGCACGGGTTACCGCGCAGCCACGTTCATCCGTTACTTTGTAATGAATGGCATCCATCCAGACTATAGGATAAACAGAATCAAGCATCCGTGATTTCCATGCTTTTATCTCCGGAAGTACACGGTCTGTGATGGAACTGATTGTGTCGGCCGAAACACGATTCCCAAGATTTTCTTCCATCCAGTCACTGATTTCCCTTGTGCTGTTTCCCATTGCATACAAGCCAATTATACGGTCAGCAACACCTTCTGCCAGAATAGTCTCACGCTTCTTGATAAACTGGGGATCAAAACTCGAATTACGGTCACGGGGAGTGGAAACGGTTACTTCGCCCAAGGGAGTCTGAACCTGCTTTTGCATCTTTCCGTTACGACGGTTACCCATCTGGCGTTCTTCTTCTGTCAAATGTGTATCCATCTCTCCTTCCAGGGCTGCATTCAATATACTTTCCAATAGTGGGGCAAAGGCGCCGTCCTTACCCAACAAAGGCTTGCCGGCTTTCAGCTGTTCAATGGCCTTGTTCTTGATACTCTCGAAATCAAATTCTTCTTTCATAAAAAAAACTGTGTTAGCAAAATTGAGAGGAAGTGGCAGCCGCACTATAAATTGTAGCATCACCCGTAATATACAATCCTGTCGGAACAGCCGTAATCACCTTCCAGTTATCATTTCCTTCTTCACAACTTGTCCCTACTGCCAGTAGCAATAAGAGTGTTGCTATATATTCAAATACTTTTTTCATTTTATCAAGTATTAAATCATTAAACATTAGTAACCGTAATTCTGAGTCAACTTAGTATTCAGACTTAAAACATCTTCATGGATAGGAAACACGGTAGTATATCCGTTAGCTTCACCCTGTAGTTGAGGTCTGTCAGTGTAGGCACGTGTAAACTTACCAAAGCGTACCAAATCTTGGCGGCGCAAACCTTCCCAAGCAAATTCCCTCAGACGCTCTGCCAACAATGTTTCAAGGTTAGCTACTACATCTGTACTTGCTCCAGCGCGAGCACGAACTTCATTCAGTTCAACATTTCCACTTTCGCCATTTCTTACCTTTGCCTCACTTATCATCAATAATACATCAGCATAACGGAACAAAACGATGTCATTCGTTTGCAATTTACCATCATTGGTTGCAGCTGCATCCAGTTCGTATTTTTTCATGCGTGCACCGGCAGTTTTTTCAGAAGCCTTACCAGACATATCCAATGAAATTTCAGCAGGAAGATACTCCAAATCTGTTCCATCATCCAATTTAATAATACCTTTCGGTCCTTCTACTTTACCGGCATAATAGGTAACATCAAAACGTGGGTCTACTGCATTTGTTCCATATCCAAAAGCATCGAGAGCTTCTTTGGTAGCCGAAGAGCCATTCCATCCCCCCTGTCCATAAGCATTACCATGATTATAATGACGGGAACGGATCAAGTTATAGAACTCATTTTTATACAAATTAGGATCCATGGGAATAGTAAGAATGTTCTCTACTGAAGTTTCATTTTTCGTAGAAGTTGGAAGCAAAGTTATCGGCCAACTGATAGCCCAACTCTTTAATCTTAGTACCATAAGCAATTGTAGCTTCCCAAGCATTTTTTTCTGCTCCATCCACAGTAAACTTGATAGTTTTCCCATCGGGCTTTGAACCGTCAGTCCAATTATCGTCTGTATAAATTTCGGCATTCAAAGCCAATTTTGCCAATAGAAAGTAAGCAACCGGTTTCGTTATTCTACCGTAATACTCACCCGGCAAGTTGCTATGAGCATCACTCAAATCAGCTACAGATTCCTCAAGTTCTGTTTTCACAAATGTGAATACAACGGAACGTTCAGACTGTTCGACATCAGCCATTGCCGTAGTAGAAGAGGTAACCAACGGCACACGAGCAAACATATCCAACAGATAATAGTAATACAAAGCACGGAATGCGCGAACCTCGGATATATACTTGGGCACAGATGTATTTTCGGGGTCTTTCGCCAAAATTTCATTCAACTTATCCAATGATTTATTGGCTTGAGCAATTACCCTATAAAGATAATCCCATGAACCTTTTACCAAGTCGTTCTTCGTTCCCCATTTATGAAGGAATACATCCTGCCACAACCCTCCATCATACCAGTCACCACCACGTGTAGGGAGAACAGCCTCATCGGTAGTAAAAGTATTCAAGTCATAAAGACCACGGTCAGTACCTTGTAAACCCGATCCACCACCATTAGCACCTACTTGGGTATAGAGCGAAGCTACTGTATTTAAATAGAGTAGCGTAGAATTTTGATATGCCTGTTCCTCCGTAATCTGATCTTTCGGATTCTCTTCCAAAAAAGCATCGCAAGAAGACAAACCGACAGTTGCCACTGTTGAAATCAACAAGCTATATAATATATTTTTTTTCATAATATACATCTAATTAAAAGTTAACACTAAGTCCTAAAGAGTAAGTACGAGACAACGGATAGAAACGTTTGTCATCAACACCCAAATCACCACCTACGGTAGTACTGTTAATCAAAGGAGAAAGCCCTGAGTAGCCGGTAATTGTAGCCAAATTATTTACAGAGAACGTGACACGCAAGGACTTGATAGCTTTCATGTTCTTTGTATTAAGATTCCAGCCCAATGTCACATAATCAAAATGCAAATAGTCACCTTTCTCCAACCAATAGTCTGTCACTGTCTGGTCTTTAATATTCTTCTCTGGAGCTCCTTGCATTACGTTGTATGTGGGGAACTGATTCATATTCATGTAGGATAAAGAGGTACCGTTATATATTTTGTGCCCGAACGCACCATTCATTTGCACCTGAATATCAAATTGTTTATAACGGAAGCTAACATTAGCACCCAATAAAGCTTTAGGCATAGCCTGACCTGCTATATAGCGATCTTTTCCATCTGCAAGGTCAACCCCTTCAACACCATCAATGTCTTGGATGTGGTAAGTATAGTCACCAAATCCATTATCGACCAAACCGTCGCATTTAGGTAAATAGAATACACCCACCGGCTGCCCCACCATCTGATAGATAATCTGATTGTAGCCACCAATGAAGCCAGCACCATTCATGCCACCCAAATTCATATATTCTTTGGCGGTCATAGCTTCACCCATATATGTGCCATTCAACGAGAGCAACTTATTCTGTTGGAAAGCTATGTTAGCGTTGATATTCAACTCCATATCTTTGGTTTTCAGAGGAGTTCCACCCAATGATATTTCAATACCCGTGTTACGCATAGCTCCCATATTGGCAAGCAAAGTAGGATAGGTAAAAGGAGGAACCTTCACATCATAATTGTAAAGCAGGTCGGTTGTCTTTGAATTATAATAATCAAAACCCAAAGTCAAACGTTCGTCAAACATTCCCAAGTCAAAACCAACATCAAAAGTTTTCTTAACTTCCCATTTCAAATCCGGATTATAATTGCGGGTCACCCCCATAGTTACTACAGGAAGGCCATTTACTGTAGTTGTACCATTCGGACTCATCAAAGGCAAAGACATATAGGAACTGATAGCATCCTGATTACCAGCAAGACCATAACCAGCTCTAATCTTCAAATTGCTGATAATATCAATATCTTTCATAAATTCTTCTTCAGAAAGCACCCAAGCCAAAGATGCTGACGGGAAGAAAGCCCATTTGTTGTTTGCTCCAACTTTAGAAGAACCATCTGTACGGGCGTTCACAGTTACAATGTATTTATCGGCATATGAATAATTAACACGTCCCATGAAAGATGCCAAACTCGGATTATTATAATAAGAAGTGTTATTACCCCATTTTAACACTGCACCTGCTTGCAAATTGTTATATAAAAAATCATCAGAACTAAATCCATTCACTGTAGCTCCAAAACCTGTGTTAGTTACCCTTTGAACTTCAGCCAAAGCTAAAGCATTGATGTAATGCTTGCCAAAAGCCTTCTTATAGGTCAACATCATATTCGCCAACATAGATTGCGACTTATTGTCACCACGATAAGCTTCACCACGATTACTCAACCCTGCTTTAATAGAAGTAGGGATGTACTTCTTGTTCTCCTTTACATTGTATGTATAAGAACCAAATGCACTCAATTTCAAATCATCTGTAATGCTATAAGTAATGCGTGCATTCGCATTAATAAATGCATTCGTTTCGCGGTCATCAATATCCAAACGACCTAGCGGATTATGCACCTCATTAGCATTGGCATTTTCATCCCACATTCCCGTCTCAGGATTCTTCACATTCGGGAAAGTGGGGTTATAAGAAGCAGCAGAATAAAATGTTTTTTGATAGTCATTCACATATCTGTTTTCTTTCAATGAACCAAACATGCCGAATTCTAATTTCAATTTATTATTGAACATATTTTGCATTGCATCAATCTTTGCTGTATAATTGCGCATCGTATTGTTCTTTATAATACCTTTCTGGTCAATAACGCCAATAGAAGCGCGATAATTGGAATCCTCATTTCCATTTGAGAAAGACAAACGATGATTCTGAGTATAACCGGACTGTTGCATTTCTTCTATAAAATTCGTATCATACCCTTTATCCAGGATACTGATACCCAAATTTTGAGCAGCAGCTCTATATTGACTCGCACTCAACATATCCAGATTCTTATAAACAGTTTCAATACCGAAACTTCCATCGTAACTCAAACTCTTCACACCATTTTTGCCCTTGATAGTAGTAACTACAATTACTCCTGATGCACCACGTGAACCATACTGAGCTGTTTCAGAAGCATCTTTCAATACTGTAAAATTCTCAATATCGGCAGGAGAAATGGCATTCAACATGTTCAAATCGCCAAACACACCGTCAATAATAACCAAAGGGTCATTGCCTCCGGTCAGAGAAGTAGTACCACGAACACGAATAGCGGGGGCAGCTGTAGGGTCACCACCTGTTTTTTGAATATTTACACCAGCTATTTTGCCCTTGATAGCAGCCAATGGATTAACCACTACACCTGCATTCATTTCTTCACGGCCTACTTTTTGAACGGCACCCGAGATAGTTCGCTGACTACCTGTAGCATAACCAATTACCACAACATCACTAAGTAACTGGGAGTCTTCTTGCAAAATAACATTCACATTAGGAGCTGCTTTTACTTCAGCTGTTAAGAAACCGACAAAAGAGACCTGAAGTATTGCACCACGAGAGGTTTGCAACTGAAAATTACCATCAATGTCGGTGATAACGCCATTAGTTGTACCCTTTTCCAAGACATTTGCACCGATTACCGGTTCGCCTGTCGCATCAGTAACAGTACCTTTCACGGTGATGTTCTGTGCATAAGCGCCAACTGACAAGAACAGCCCTAAAACTAGGGTAAGAATCGTTCGATAGATTCTAGGATTTACTTGCTTCATGCATTTAATAAATTAAAGTTAACAATATTAATTACCTATATATATTATTCGTAAAAATAATTTCGTACTTTTGCTTTCTAATGTCTTTCAAGTACCTAAAGCATGACGCCACAAAAATATGCTTTATTAATTTAGTAAAGTATAAAGAATGTGTAAAATGTGGGAAACGAACAGTGCAAACGATTGCATGCGGTTGCACAATACGAAAAAGTCATTTGATTTTGGCTACTTTGCACCATCATACAATGCATCTGTACACTCCACTCTACATACGGCATTCCTGCATGCTATGCATATGTTTATTCAACTGAACCACAGAACTTTTCACCGCCTAACGGCCGTAAAGCAATCTGCCAACGGCCGTCAACAAATCGCCTAACGGCCGTCAACAGATCGGATGATGGCCGTTAAGCACTACACAACATCAAGACAAAACAAAAGAAACACAAAGCTTTTACTGAAGAAATGCCATGCATGTATAAACCAAGCAACATACTTTCAGGATATGAATAACGTGTCTGCACAATATTAATATGCCATTAACACGATATTAACAAAATGGCCGACATGATATTAACTTGTTATATTACAACAAGTTACATCATGTCGGCCCTAAAAACAGAGGTGGAAGCAAAATTTGCTTCCACCTTTTTCTGTTGCTTCCACCGCACTTCAAATACCGATGAACAAAGAGGTACAGAGCAGGTGTGGTAGAGTGGAAGCAAATAGTGCTATTTATTTCTCTGAAGTATAAAGTACCAGCTTTCCGGACTTCAATCCTTTAGCCCTTGCCTCAAACACAATCTCACCGGCTTGCTCGCCACTCTGCACAATAGCCGTCAGCTGACCGCTGAAAGCCGGCATCTTGGGCAGATGGAACAAATCGAGGCTGGTAGCATCTCCATTGGCAGCAGCACGATATTTTCCGGCACCCTTCACCGAGAAATTTACCATGCGGCTGTCTGCCGGACAAAGGTTACCGTCCTTATCCACGACACGGACTGTGATATATGCCAGGTCCTTACCATCGGCAGACAAGCGGGTGCGGTCGGCAACCAGCTCCAGATGATGGGGCTTGCCAGCGGTACGAATCACCTTTTCTTCTGCAGGCTTACCGGAAGCATCATAAGCTACCACTTTCACTTCGCCCGGTTCATAAGGAACATCCATCCACATCAAGCGATAGCGACGCTGCAAAGCAAGGGAGTCCCGGCCTTCCAAAGCACGGCTTTCATCAGCAGTAAGTTTCCGCTGTTTGCCATAACTCTTTCCGTTGACGAACAGTTCGGCACTGGGATAGCTGGTGTAAACAAAAACCGGAGTATTCTCCCCTTCCCTGCCCGGCCACGTCCAGTGCGGAAGGACATGCAAGGTATTTGCCTGCTTGTTCCATAGGCTGCGGTACAGATAGAAACGGTCTTTGGGGAGGCTTGCCAAGTCTATGATACCGAAAACGGAGCTGTGGCTGGGCCAGGAATCCGTACTATAAGGAGAAGGCTCACCCAAATAATCAAAGCCCGTCCAGACGAACTGTCCGATTGTCCAGTCATAATCATCAGCCAAAGCAAAATCCTCATCGGGAAGATTCGACCAGGAACAACACTCCACATCATAACCGGAGCACTGATGGTCATCGTACATCACACTAGCTCCCTTCTGTACGGGAAATTTATAGACACCACGAGAACTTACAGTGGAAGCCGTCTCCGAACCGAGCACAATATTCTGTGGAAGAGTCTCATAAGACTCCACATAACGGTGAGCCCGATAATTAAGACCGGGTACATCAATCATTGCCGCAAACCCGTTGGCAAGCACGCAAGTTACCTGGTCCATACCGCAAGTAACGGGGCGTGTAGGGTCTTCGCGATGGCAAATATCCTGCAGGAAAGAAGCCACTTTGTAGCCCTCGGGACTACATTGGGTAGGAACCTCATTTCCTATACTCCACATTACCACACAAGGATTGTTCCGATAATGATGCAGCATGTTTACCATATCCTTTTCTGCCCATTCGTTGAAATAGCGGTGATAACCATTCTCACATTTGGCAATATCCCATTCATCGAAAGGTTCCAACATCATCATAAAGCCCATCTCGTCACAGAGTTCCACCAATTCGGGTGTAGGCATATTGTGGGAGGTACGGACTGCATCACATCCCATATCCTTCAATAATGTCAACTGACGGCGAAGAGCAGCCACATTGACAGCCGCACCCAACGGGCCCAAATCGTGGTGATTGCATACCCCCTGGAATTTACGGTGCTTACCATTCAGGAAGAATCCCTTATCAGCTATAATCTCAATGCTGCGGATACCAAAACGCGTGGTATATTCGTCAGTCTGTTTGCCATCTACATAAATCTTAGATACTGCCTTATATAAATAAGGTGTCTCAGGGGACCACAGAGACGGAGCATTTATCAGAAAATTCTGCTCAAATGGCTGTCCGTGATTAATTTTCCGGCTATTATCCTTACGGGCTACTATCTTACCGTCCGGCGCAATAATATCAGTAGAAATACGAACATCCGCATCACCGGCATTCCGTATTGTAGTACGCAGACGCACGGAAGCGTATTCAGCAGAAACATGCGGTGTGGTGAGCTGTGTACCCCAAACCGGAACATGAACACGTTCCGTAGTAACCAGGCGGACATTGCGATACAATCCCGCCCCCGGATACCAACGGGAGGACTGGGGTCTGTTTTCCAGACGGACAGCCAGCACATTGTTTTTACCGTCGGCATTCAGCAAACCGGTAACATCGCAATGAAAAGAGTTATATCCGAAAGGCCAGAAACAAGCTTCTTTCCCATTGACATAGACCCGAGCCTCACTCATAGCACCATCGAAAACCAGAGTGACCTGCTTGTCTGCAGAAGCATCAAAAGCCGTACGATACCAACCGACACCCACATAAGGCAACCCTCCGGTACGCCCGGTCTTTACGGAAGCTTGCTTTTCAAGGTCTTGCGTAACCGCTACCTCCTGCAAATCGTTGTTACGGTCGAACGGACCAAAGATGGCCCAATCATGAGGAATGGTCACTGTTTCCCACTTACTGTCGTCGAAATTTGTTTGTGTTGCTTCGGGAACATCTCCCTTGGTGAACTTCCAGTTCTTTTCCAACAATGCTTCTGTACGCTGCGCCATTGCCGCCAAGGCAAAAAGCGCAGCAGGAAAAGATAAGTATTGTCTTTCTCATTCTTCTTTAAAAGATTTTGTTAATATAATTATTTAAAAGCATCCATTATCACAGTGGGGCGGCCGTCTTCAGTGAATGCCCCCAGCCGATATTGGTTCGGCCTGCATTCCGGTTCCCAGTAGAACACGCCCTTGCAGCGTCCGCCAGTATTCTCCTTGCACTCTTTCAGGATACGTGCCAGTTGGCGTTTCCCTTCTGCCAGCACGGAAGCACTTGCCAGATTCCCTTTGTCGTCGGCACACTCCATGCCGGTTTCCACCACCATCACGTCACAGTTATACTTCGCACTTACCGCTTTGATATTTTTGATGCAGTCCGTAATAACGGCATCAGCCGCTGTATATTCCGGCTTGGCATCGCGCGACCAGTAAGGATAGAGCGACATACCTATCATATCCCACTTACCTCCGTTCTTCTTCAGTTCGTGAAAAACCAGTTGAACAAACCATTGTCCCATCCGTTGTCCAGGTGAACAATGACGATGGCATCGGCAGACCGACTTCACGGCATCATATCCGGTAGTGATAAATGCGCCGAGATTGGCCCAATTCATGGGATATACCACCTCGGAAGTGCTGTTTGCCGAACATCTTTACATCACATTCCCTCACATCATAGGACGCACACTCAATGCAGCATCTTCATCCCAGAGCATCCCCGAACGGATTTCATTACCTACCTGAACCCACTTGGGAGTAACTCCTGCCGCTTTCAGCGCATTAAGTACATCGGCAGTATGACCGGCGACGGCTTTCTTCAAGTCGGCCAAGTTCAGTCCTTTCCATGCAGCAGGCTTATGCTGCTGTCCAGGGTCGGCCCACCAGTCACTGTAATGGAAGTCTACCATTACGTCCATGCCCAGCTCTGCGGCACGCTTGGCTTTCGTCACCAAATCGGCCGTATTGCACCAGTTATCGTGTTCTTTGGGGTCGACCCATACTCTGAGTCGAACCGCATTCAGGCCCAAATCCTTCATCAGCTGGAAACAATCGGTCTCCACACCGGAGGTATTGTAAAATTTCATACCCTTATGTTCCATCTCCGTCACCCAACTGATGTCGGCACCTTTAGCAAAGTCTGTAGCCAGAGGTTCCTCCTTATCGGGAAGTCCACCAGCATTGGGGTCTGTCTCATTATTGCTGC
>VOFE01002312.1_pt1 | contig 122001 bp, 144 predicted proteins | sample 5384071 | NCBI WGS metagenome assembly VOFE01 (sample SAMN12384724, study PRJNA508395) | human gut metagenome | isolation source: healthy gut D | host: Homo sapiens
CTGAGGCGGCTCGCTTGGGTATCGCACGTGCATTGTGCGAGATCGACGCGGAGTTCCGTCCGGTTCTGAAGAAGAACGGATTCCTGACGCGCGATCCTCGCGAAGTTGAGCGTAAGAAACCCGGTCAGCCCGGAGCACGTCGTAAGTTCCAGTTCAGCAAGCGTTAATCGCACGACCGAATTTCGGCAAGCACGGTGCAGGTTACAAACCGGCAAGACTACCTATATTTATTATCATTTTATATCTTAATTTTATTATTAGTCTTCAGGTTGCCTGATCGCGGAAAACTCTCCGGATTGACCGCAGTTCACTACCGGGAGGGTTGAAGAAAAGAGAATTAAAATTTTAAACACATTGAATTAAAATGTCACGTACAGATTTTAATACATTACTGGAAGCCGGCGCTCACTTCGGTCACCTGAAGCGTAAGTGGAATCCTAAAATGGCTCCTTACATTTTCATGGAGAAGAACGGCATCCACATCATCGACCTGCACAAGACCGTGCTGAAGCTCGATGAGGCCGCTGCAAACGCACTCAAGCAGATCGCCAAGAGCGGTCGCCGCGTGCTGTTCGTAGCCACCAAGAAACAAGCCAAGGACATTGTTGCCGAAAAGATCGCAGCTATCGGTATGCCTTACGTTACGGAGCGTTGGGCTGGCGGTATGCTGACAAACTTCCCCACCATACGTAAAGCCGTCAAGAAGATGTCGACCATCGACAAGATGAAGACCGACGGCACGTTCGATAATTTCTCCAAGCGCGAAAAGCTGCAGATCTCGCGCGTCAGCGCGCGAAACTGGAGAAGAACCTCGGCTCGATCGCCGATCTGACCCGCCTTCCGGCGGCTCTGTTCGTCGTGGACGTACAGAAGGAGGCCAACGCCGTAAAGGAGGCCAAGCGCCTCATATCCCCGTATTTGCAATGGTAGACACTTGTTGTGATCCAACCGACATTGATTACGTTATCCCTGCAAATGACGATGCGACCAAATCGATTGCTGTAATTCTCGAAGCCATGTGCAGCGCCATCGCCGAAGGCACCGAAGAGCGAAAGCTCGAAAAGGAGAAGGAGGCACAGGAGGCTGACGCAGGTGCCGATGCAACCGTTAAGAAGGAGGGCAAGCCCCGCATCAAGAAGGCCGTGAAGGCTGCGATCGATGCCGAGGAGGCCGCCGTGGCAGACGTTGTCGCCGCTGTCGAGACTCCGTTCGAGGAGCCTGCTGAGGTTGCGGCCGAAGAAGCTGGCCGTTGTTGCCGAGGAGGCCGCTGCGGTTGCAGCCGAGGAGGTTGCCGAGGCCAAGGCCGAGTAATTCGGGCCTTTGGGAAAAGAAATTAATCACCTAAAAGAAAGGAAAAGTACTATGGAAATCAAAGCTGCAGATGTAATGAAGCTCCGCAAGATGACCGGTGCCGGTATGATGGACTGCAAAAAGCCCTCGCCGAAGCCGAAGGCGACTTCGCACGTGCCCAGGATATCATCCGTGAAAAGGTAAGCTGGTCGTTGCCAAGCGCGCCGATCGTACGGCCACCGAAGGTGTCGTCGTAACGAAAATCGTAGGCCAGAAGGCCTACATCCTCTGCTTGGCTTGCGAAACCGACTTCGTGGCGCAGAATGCGGAGAATATACTCCGCTTCAGCCGACGCGATGCTGGACGTTGCCGTGAAACAGCGATGCTGCAGACCGCGATGCCCTGCTGGCAGCCAAGAATGCCGAAGGCCACACTGTCGAGGAGATGGTGACCGAGAAATCGGGACAGACCGGCGAGAAGATCGAGCTGGCTTACTACGGCCGTATCGAAGCTCCCTACTGTCACGCGTACGTGCACTTCAACAAGAAGCTGGGTACGCTTATGGGCTTCAACAAGGTCGTTCCCGAGGAGGTAGCCCATACCGTGGCCATGCAGGCTACCGCCATGGCTCCCGTTTCGATCTCTGAGGCCGATTGCCCGCCGATGTGATCGAGCACGAGCGCAAGATCGCTGTGGAGGCGATGAAGCAGGATCCGAAGAACGCCAACAAGCCCGAGGCCATCCTCGAGAAGATCGCCGAGGGCAAGATGCGCAAGTAATCGACTACGACCGTCATGTCTACGACGGCCGCAACTGGACCTATGTGAACCTGCCGGTCGAGGAGATCAAGCGGATGGCCGTTGCGTCGATTCGCGACAGCACGATGATGTATTTCTCGTGCGACGTAGGCAAGTTCCTCGACTCGGGGCGCGGCCTGCTTGACGTAGATAATTTCGACTACGAATCGCTCATGGGCACCACCTTCGGCATGGACAAACGCCGTCGCGTGGAGAGTTTCGCCAGCGGATCGAGCCATGCCATGACGCTTGTGGCCGTCGACCTCGATGCCGACGGGCGGCCGAAGAAGTGGATGGTGGAGAACAGCTGGGGGCCGTCGAGCGGTTACAAGGGGCATCTGATCATGACCGACCGCTGGTTCGATGAATATATGTTCCGCCTGGTGGTCGAGCGAAAATACGTGCCGCAGCGCGTGCTCGACGTCCTGAAACAGAAGCCTGTCCGCCTGCCGGCGTGGGATCCGATGTTCGCCGACGAAGAGTAAGAGAGAAGCGGGGCCGACGACAATCGGTTCCGCTTTTTATTTGCGGCAGATGCGGCGCAGGATCGCCAGCGGATAACGGCGCAGCGGGCGGAGGCGCATCCACCGCTCGGCCAGCCAGAGGTGCAGCCGTCCGCAGTCGACGATGCCGTAGATTCGCTCGCGGGGTATCGTCTCGGTCCCTACGGTGTTGCCGTCGCCCAGCAGGGTCACGCGCTCGTCGCCGACCGTGAGGATGCGGTGGACGACGAAATGGCCGTTGTCGGTTTCGCCCAGCACCACGTGTCCGCGCCGCAGATCGCCTTCGCGCAGGGGGCGAAGCGTGATGCGGCTGCCGCTTCGGAAGAAGGGCAGCATACTCTGGCCCAATACGCGGACGACGACTTCGCGTCCCGCGAGCAGCTGGTCGCGGGTTTCCGCAAAGAGCATACGGTTGGGAACGGTGCGTTTCATCGGTCGGCGATCGTCGTTTCGAACGAGAGCCGTGCGGCGTCGGCGTCGGGCAGGCACTCCAACTGGTAGACCGGCACGCGGGCGATCAGTTGCGAGAGCGTGTCGCAGATGTTGTCCTGCAACTGTGCGTCGTAGGCGAATGCCGGCGGGCACGAGGGGAGCAGCGCGCCGATCGCCCGGACGACCGGCAGTCGGGCGATCCGGTTGTGCGGAGCCTGGGCCAATCGCACGAATGCGGCGATGGGGTAGCTCTCGTTGCGGTAACAGGGTGTTTTCCCGCTCCACGGCGACCCGAAGACGGTCGGCACGCCTTCGACGACGCGCACGATCGGCGAGTCGTCGTTGAGCAGTTGCGCACCGGGAATGTGTTCGCGCCACAGGCGCGTATGGGTGCTCTTCCCGGTTCCCGACTCACCCAGGAAGAGAACGGCGCGGCCCGAGTGGACGATCACCGACGAGTGGATGGCGATGCTGTGCGGGTTGTGGGCGATGCCGAAGCTCATCCACAGCCCGAATCGCAGCAGCGAGGGGTCGGGGCGGCCGTCGGCTGCGACGTTGCTCCGCACGAGCGGGTCGCCGTCGGCCTTGGCGAAGAGCACCGGTCGTTGCCCGGATGCGGTCATGTAGAAGAGCCGGCCGCCGTCGTAACGCCCGAAGTGGCAGTCGGCGACCGCCTCGTCGAAATCGAATCGGTCGAGTTCGCGGTAGCCGGCGAAGTCGTCGAGCGTCAGCGGTTCTGCCGGCGACAGCCTTATAAGCGGCTCGGTTGCCGCGCCGCAGGTCGTTTCGAAGGGCTTGAATCCGTTCAGCCCGCCTTCGCGCACGAGGTCGAGGTGTTCGCTGCGGATCAGGTCTTGTGCTACGAGATAGTCCATATCTATGCTGTTTTTTCTCCCAGGGTGATGATGCGGTCGCAGTAGTCCAACGAGCTTTCGCGGTGGGCGACGACGATGATCGTCAACTCGCGGTTGGCCTTCGACAACTCCTTGATAGCGCGGTTGATCCGCTCCTCGGTGCGGCTGTCGAGCGCCGAGGTCGCCTCGTCGGAAAAGACGATATCGGCCTGCCGGTAGAGCGCGCGGGCGATGCCGATGCGCTGGCGCTGTCCGCCCGAGAGGCGGCAGCCGCATTCGCCGATCGGGGTCTCCATTCCCTGCGGCAGCGTGTCGATGAACTCTTTGAGTTTGGCCGTTTCCAATGCCTGCGCCGCACGCCGGCGGTCGATCCGGTCGGGGGCGCAGCCCAGCGCCACGTTCTGCATGAAGGAGCTGTCGGCAATGAAGACACTCTGCGAAACGTATCCGATCGTGTTCTGCCATTTGCGGAGATTCGTTTCGTCGAGCGGTCGGCCGTCGATGGTGATGCGGCCCGCCGTGGGGCGGTAGAAGCCCAGCAGGATGTTGAACAGCGTCGTCTTTCCCACGCCCGACGCACCCCGTATGCCGATGCGCTCGCCCTTGCGGATCGTGAGCGACAGATCGTGCAGTATGTCGCGGTCGGGTGCGTCGTCGAAGTGGAACGAAAGCCCTTCGATTCGGATTTCCCGCTCGAATGGCATCCGTTCCTGTGTCGTGTCGATCCCTGCGGGCGTATCGTAGAGCCGTGCGTCGCGCAGCACGTCGATCGTGTAACGGTTGTAACGCAGCGACGTCCACGCCCCCATGATGCTGCGCACCGAGGGCATGATGCGCAATGCAGCGACGGCGAAGATGCCGAACAGCAGTTTCATTTGCGTGTTGTCCGTTCCGGCGCAGAACGCCACGAGGACGGCCATGCCGACGGCCAGTCCCACTTCGGTGAACATCGGGGGAAGCGCGGCGATCGTGGCGTTGCGCTGCCGCACGCGGATGATTTCATCCATCGAGCGGTCGAAGTCGCTCAGCATCGCGGGATAGGCGCCCGCGATTTCCAGGTCGGCATAGCCGCGGAAGGTCTCGATCACGGTGCGCGACTTGCGCCGCTGCGCACGGTTCTCCTCCTCGCCGTAGCGGTTCAGGCGTTGCCGTACCAGGTAGTAGTAGAGCGCTACGGAAGGTACGAAGATCGCGAGCGTCAGCAGCGCTACGAGCGGATTGTAAATCGCCAGCGACCCGAATAGCAGGGCGAAGAGCACCGCTTCGCTGGCCATGGCGGCCACGGGCATCAGCACGCCCGTGACGAAGGTGAGGCACACGACATTGACGTTGCGCGCCAAAACCGCCGAATTGGAACTTTTGATGAATCCCAACCCCCGGTTGCGGTAGTCGACGTAAAGCCGGCGCGAAAGTTCCCGATAGAGGTCGTAGATGAAGTTACGTTCGATTTTGTACAGGGCCAGATTGGCGAGGCTTTTTGAACAGGATCACCGCCACGACACAGGCGCATACCGTGAGGATGAACGTGCGGTCGCTCGTGAATCCTCCGAAGTCGTAGAGCGCCGCCAGCCACCGGTTGGAGCGGATGCCTTCCGTGTCGAGGATGATGACGAGCACGGGAATCAGCACGGCCAGCCCCGCGAAGTTGAGCAATGCGCGTGTGAAGACGCTGAGCGTCACCCCTAAACTTCTCCGGCGGAACCGGTGCGGAATGATATCGAGAAACGGCGGTTTCATCGGATACAAAGATAGTGCAAGCCGAGCGCAAAAGCAAACGAAGTTTGCATTTTGCCGAGGCGCCGCCTATCTAAGCGGAGGCTTGTCCTCCGCAAAGCGTGCAAGCCGGGCGCAGAACCAAATTTATTTGGGATTTGCCGAGGCGCCGCGCGAGCCGAAGCCTCCGCCCGCGGAGGCCCGCTACTGTGGGTGTGTTCCGCAGGCTCCGACCCGCAGAATCTGCAACACAGCCAATTTGCGTGGGGCCATTCATGGGAAATAACTAATCATGGTTGCGCGTAGCCACCTCTATGCTGCATCGTCTGTAAAACGGCGATGTCGAAGTTGTAGTAGTAGTTGTTGTGATACGAGGTGTGCGAAACATTATCGATCAGTTTCTCATAATTCCGCACCGTCGGCGCAAGATCGAACGTGTCGGTCCGTATGGCGTACGCCAGCAATGCTTTCGGGGCAAATGTTTCGGGCGGGATCTCGCCGAAGGCATCACCGTCCCTGTCTTTATCGTCACGGTCGAGCCGGAACAGATCGGCGTACTTCTGCCAGCCGGCATCGAACTGCGGAAGCCGATACATCCGTAACTGCGTATCCTGTAATTGAGGGTGGAAGAAGTGCAGCAGATAGTAATCCCACATCTCTTCATAGCACTCCGTCCCCCGAGGCGTGTCCGTAAACAACAGCAATCCCTGTCGGGTCTCTACGGCTGTCAGGGTGTCGAATTTTGACAGTCTTTTCATTCCCTCACCGAGGTAGAACATCGCACGTTGGTAGCCGTCGTGGTGCCGGAGCCGTTCCAACTCCGCCTCGGGCGAGAGGTAGGGAATATTCATCTGCCAGCAAAAAGGCGGCATCGCGCAGGCGCACGATGTGTTGTAGCGTCGGACCCTCTTTGAGCAGAATCGGCAGGTTGTTCTCCGCGGCGGAAAAGAGCTACGCCGCCCTCCGTTTCCACGGCCCTGTAAGGTGCTCCGGGCTGCGACAGCGCGGGAATCGATTCGTTGCGGAAGCCCGCGTAAGCGTCCTTGTAGCAGAGGTTCCGGGCGGTGTTCTGCGCAGCCAGCGGGTCGAGGCCGTGCTTGCGGCAATAGAGCAGGTCGTACAACATCAGGGCTTGACGAATGTCCTTCACTTCCAGCGGTGCCAGATGCGCCAGCCGGTAGCCGCGTTCTTTGGCTTCGATCGGCGGCAGCCGCGAGCCGTCGTCGACGTGAAAGTTCAACAGCAGAAGATACGGGATATATCCCTTGTTGGCCGCATAATCCGCGAACTCGTCGAAGAAGGTTCTGAAACCCTCGTCGCCCCGTCGGGATCTCTCCAATGCGACGATCGTATGGGTACGATCGAGGGCGGCATAGACGTTCGTAATATCGGAACTTCCCATCCGCTATCGTTTTGTGTCGTCCCAGTCGGGTACGACGATCGTGCCGTCGCCTTCGGGTGCGCGGATCACCTCGATCTCTTCGACCTCGTGGAGCGTGCAGGCGCCGAGGCCGCAAAGTGCAAGCAGAAGAAGCATCGCCGCGAAGATGCGGCGCAGATGATTTGTCGTCATAGTATCAATTTTTTAAGAGTTCATCGATTTCGGGGTCGAGCGCCGCACGATACTCCATGCGCTCATCGCGGCGGCAGGCTTCGAGGAAGTGTCTCCGTCCCTCGGCCTTGCGGCCCAGCCGCGAGCAGGCGATCGCTCGAAGATACTCGCTTATGGCTGTCGCGGGAAGTGCTTCGAGGATGCGCAGCGCCTCCCTGTCTTGTCCCAGCGAGAGCAGTGCGATGGCCGTATTGCGATCCCGGTAGTCATGAAGGACGTAGAGCGCCTGTGCGTATTTGCGTTTTTCGAGCAGCTGCCGGCCCCGCAGGTAGGCCGTATCTAGTTCGGTCGTGTGGATCGTATCTTTGACCATACCCACGCGGCGCAGATGGCAGCGGAGTTTTACGGTCCGTACCGGCCTCCACGACGAGGTTCCAGCGCTTCGAGAGGATCCACGCATAGCCGTAGCTTATGCCGATGCCGTAGGCCCGCCCGTCGTAGGTGCGGCGACGGTTGCCGATGCGGTAGTCGACCCAGGAGGCGTGCAGCCCCAGAAAGTGCCCGACGAAATCTTCGTAGAACCAGTGTCGGACGCCGAGCTGTACGGCCCCGACCTGCGTCGTGAGGCGCTCCGTGCGGATCGGATTCCAGTAAGCGGAGGTTTCGACGGTCCAGTTGTCCGTCAGCGCCGCCTCGGCACCCACGGCGACCGTGCCCGTCAGGGCCGCCAAGGTGTTTGCCCTGACGCCGAAAAACTGTGCGGCGGTACGGTGGTGTATGGCTGCGAGGCACATCAGAAGTACCTTGTCGTCGGGCGTGATCTCCGAGGCATACTCCTCACATTCGTATTCGGGCTGCACAAGCGGCGTATCGAGGCGGAACTTCAACTCATCGTTATGATCCCGGTAGAAACTCAGGTTGAAAAGACCCGTCGTCGTGCCGTGGTTCGAAAGCTGGACCGTTGCAGGAAACAGCTCTCTGGTCGGGAGCCCCAGCATCAGGCTCCGCTGCGTGCGCTGCGGCAGCGCATCGAAGTCGATACCCAATTCTTGCAACTCCGCGCGTGGAATCTCAACCTTGTCGTATTTCACCTGTTCCAGTTCGGCCGTGTTCACGACGTACTTGTTATACGTTTCCCAGCCCTCCTCGCTCTTCGGATTGCTGACGAGCTTGCCCAGCGATGTGACGATCTTGCCGACGGAAAAGACGGGCACTTTCAAAAACTGAAACTGGATCGGATTGTCCTTCTGGGATTTGAAACCTCGGATGAAAGCCGCCACGGCATTGCTGCTCCGGAACGGATAGAACGCCGGACGGTTCTTCGCAAGAGGCTGCACGGTATGCACCTCTCGGCGATCCCCTTTGGTCACCAGCTTGGAAACGGCCTCTACCTGGCCGCTGTCCGGATTGCGCACGAGAAGCGTTTCCCGGTAGTCGTTTTCCTGTTCCTGACCCTCGGTCTGATTTACATTTTCTTCTGTTGCCATAATACTGTCTTTTAGTTAATAATGTGTGATTTGTACTTCGACAGCGGCAAATATAGAGGCCCGGAAGACGATCCCGACAGATGGCACGTCAGGGCCGTTCTGGGCATGAAGAAAGACGAAAATCGCCCGTAAAACGGACCGTTTGACCGCTCAGGACGAAATTCTAAACAGGGTTGAAGTTCATCGCCTCACCATACCGTAGTAATATGTGAGGCAAAACAAAAATAAACGAGTATGAATTTAGAATATCTTTATCTTATAGACGGGAAGAAGCATCTCTGTCAACCTTGGGCATCCCAACGGCCGGAGATGGTCAATTTAATCCACCGGAATGTTTGCATAATCAACGAAAAAGGAGATGGTGAACTACGAGTTTGCAGCGCGAACATATTACCTTCGCCGGATTTCGAAAAGCGGATCGGATGCGCCTCTGATCCTGCATTATGGGATAGCCTTATCAGTAATTATAACAAATTATAACAGATTACATCCCGATGAACCGTTTATAAGGTGGATATAATTCGTTTTTTAAGATAAATGGGAGGGGCGAAAAACCCCTCCCATTGTGTGTGATTCAGATAACACGTAATAATCTTTCTACATCAATTTTTACTATTTATGTAGTCGATAACTCGCGATAAAAATATCTGAAATTGCGCGTTGGACATTCCTGTCAGATCCAAATCAAGTCAACCACCCAGATTCGAACAGTCATCTGGTGAACATAGATCGCAGATTGAATAATATGTTCCGAAGGTTTCGTATTGTCCCATTCATTTGCTGCTGGATCATGTTCTTCCAGTGTTGCCTTTTGCAAAAAGATGCAACCGGATTATTTGGATATATCAGAAATATGTAATTTAGGAATTTCGATTCGTGCTTTGTCATGAAGAGATTCTGTTTCCGGTTTTTCGCGGGTCAATTCAATCGCAATGGATAGACCTATTGTCGACAAAATAGTCGCAACAACATAAATCCACATTCGATATTTATTTCGTAATTGTTCTTGCTCGGGTAATACATTATGCTTTTGGATTATCACATCAATTCTACGTGAATAGAACAACATATTGGCGAGTATCAAACATATGGATATTCCTATTTCCAGATATATGAAACTGTCTTGTATATCTATTCCACATATTAGAATGATGAAATGACATATCACAAGGAAATTAAGTCCCTGCAATAAACCAAAGTAACATCCTGTTGCATATTCTGGTGAACTTTGGCCCAGATAAAATTTCGTTTTAAGAACATAAATAAACAACCATATATAAATTTGTTCGCCCAAGGATAGTCGTCCATATTGCTTAGTGTCCATATCTTAATTTATGTTCCGAAGGTTTCGTATTATCCCATTCATTTGCTGCTGGATTATGTTCTTCCAGTGCTGCCTTTTGCAAAAGATGCAACCGGATTATTTGGATATATCAGAAATATGTAATTTAGGAATTTCGATTCGTGCTTTGTCATGAAGAGATTCTGTTTCCGGTTTTTCGCGGGTCAATTCAATGAAGGTAAACAACCCGATGGTCGATACAAGTGTTATTAAAACATAAATCCACATCCGCATACGCCCTCGCGATCGTTCCTGTTGTGTAAGAGCATTATGGCGAGCCATAATCTGATCGAATTTTCGAGAATATAGTAATACATTCACACCCATTAAACACATTCCACTCCAACTTCCACCCACTTGGAGTAAGTTAAAGTTATATCGAATATCAAGAGGAACGAATGCCATATCACAACAAGATTGAGCCATTGTAAGAAACCAAAGCAATATGCAGCATCCCAATTAGGAATGTGATTTTCAACATAGAACTTAGTTTTGACGATATAAATGAATATCCAAATATAAAGTTGTTCTCCTAAAGAAAGTTTTGAATTTTGATAAGATTCCATCTTCTAATGAATTGGATAAGTTTTGATTATTCGAGTATTATCAGGAGCTATTATTGCAGGGCTTCCACTCCCAACGATTGCAGGTGGCACCGGAGCAAATATCATTAGAGCAAGACCTGTGGCAAGAGCCGTTTGCGGTGATTTCATTCCTACTCTCCATATGATTGTATTTATTGCTATATTTCCTGCGGTTTCACCTGCGGTTTGTCCGCCAGTTGCAAATCCTGCAATATCAGTAAATACTGAAGCATAAAAGATTCCGGTTCCTATATTTGTTGCAATTTTCCCTGTTGAAGTATACACTCTGTTTGTATTACGGACAATAGTCCCACCCTCGTTGATGATAATATATTCCGAGCCGAATGTCAACGGTTTATCGTATAATGAAGCGGCGGTAGAAAGGGTTCCTCCAGTACCCGATACGAATTTAAGACTTTCAATGACTTTATTTATTTTTTTGTTCTTGCGCTTTTGAGACTTTTGTGTCTTCTGTTGTTGTTCCTTACTCTGAATACTAATCCCTGTGACATAAGGAATTTCCGCACCACTTAAACTGTAATAGGTATCTCCTGTATCATACGTTACACCTAAATATGTGTAACCACCTTCTTGCATCTCTCGCTCGGACATAACTCCGTTTACATATTTGTAACTTGTTCGGGTTCTAATTTCTCCGTTGCCATCTTCATATTCCTCTTGATAAGAATACCATTCCGCTCCATTATGATCGATTCGATTAACCGGATTTCCCGCGCAGTAGTTGTATTGTCCGATGGAATAGTACTTTTCCAGTAGCGGATCCTGCTGGATAAATACCACCCCGTCTGGATCGTAGAACCGAGCGCCGAAGTCGAGATAGTGTGCCGAGGAGGAGTATGTCTGCTGAAATTCCTTTCCCGAAAACGTGTATCGGTTGTCCGAAGCCGGCATGTCGGGTTGCTCCCACGTTTTGCCGAAGGGATAGTAGTCCTTACGATCCAAATCGATCCGTTCCGTCGGCGTCACTTTCGCCACTACGCGCGTACTGCCCAGATGATCGGTCAGGAAGTAATGTACCTCCGAACCGCTGTCTGTTCCGACGATCCGTCCTCCGCCGAACGATGTGCTCTCGAACGAATCGATAGCATCATATCGCCAATGATATACCAAAGAACCTACATACCGATAACCGTAATTTTCGTAATCGCCAACGGTCTTTTTCATCCCGTCTGCAAGATACGAATAACGATGCGATATTTCGCCCGAACCCCAGTGGTCCTGCAAATCCTCCGGTAAGTTAAGCAAATTATATGAAATTCCACAGCCCGTCAGAGCATCTTCCGTCATATTTCCGTTGGCATCGTAAGTATATACTCCGCTTCCGTTCATCGTTTTTTTGCGTTGGTTACCGACGTATTCAAAGCGGTAGGACTGCGACACGGCGCCGGATGATCCCGTTCTGGTCAGCGTAAGGATATTGCTGTTCCTATCATAGGTAATTCCTTTTTCAGTACTCCAGTCCGTATGCAGGGGAGAAGTCGAAGAAAAAGGTTCGGCAGCTGTCAAGCGCGACAAGCCGTCGTAGGTGAAGACTAGCGGTTTTATCATTCATTGAAAATAAAAAGTACAAAAAGGATCATACTTTTGTTTTGTATGATCCTTTTCATTCAACATAGAACAATAGTCCGATTCAATTATTCTATTCCGGTTGTAGTATTTATTATTTTAAAATTTGGTGGAGGGACTGGATCACCGCTCTTGTAGGAATGTCCAATTCCTCGGATTTCTACAACAATCGGTCCGATTCGGTGCAAAACCTCATATGTCTCATTTCGACTAAGGCACACAAACAAGGTATCAATTCCTTGCTTTTTATAAAACGCATACGGATCAGGAAGGACAATGGAATCTCTTAATACTTGATCTTTCATTGTGCCAGAAAATGTAATATAGCTATGATTGCCCAAAAGGCCTCCTACTCGTGTATCGATATGGATATTGACTCCCTTCTCTGGGAAACTAACAGTTTTCGAATAGGTAATTGGTCTCCAAGCAATCTCTATTTGGCGCAACGTAACGAGCAATGCGACCAGATAAACCAATCCGAGACCTAAAAGCAACCCTCCGCAAATTAATAATACGCGATGCCATTTAATTTTTCTTTGCATAATCCCAACCCATCTTAACTGATAATAAATCTCACCCCAATACGGTTCTTTGAACAACGTCTTATCAACCCCGGCATAAGTTCCCCAAAGAACTATATCTACCATCATCGCATATGTCAATGGTTGATGCTTAACATTCGATTGAATATGTAATGCTCCTGCTAACTGTTGAAATGTTTTAAATGATATAGGATGTATTCCTAACACGGTTCCTTTTGCAGCATTATAACCGGCAAGAAAATTTCCTGCCGACCTTGCAGAAACATACTTTCCATTTAAAAGTCTTCCTATATTGCCATATGTCGATTTAATATCAAAAATTCCACCCGACATAGATGCCTTAGCAATTTGGGGTAGATTCATATCCTGCGCAATATCTATCAATTCTGTAAAATCGAAAGATTGTCCAAGTTCTATTTTTCCTGAGACCTCTCCAGTCTCAGGATTAACAAATTCATCCCAAAAATAAGTCTCACCAACATATTTTCCTCCTCCTGAGGTATTATCTGAACTATAATAAAGGAGTAATTCGATGATTGTCCCCGTCGTATCTTTATCATGATAATAAATACCTAAATCTCCGTCGTCATAAACTGCAACAACTTCATTATCTTTGTTTAGATGCGTAGATGAAATATTATACGCATTCATTCCAAATGGATCAATTTGACAAATCGGATTATTCCCGCAGAAAACATACGGACTATGGTATTGCTGCAAGGGATCCTGCGCAAGCCATCGTCCATTTAGTTTGTTGTAGCAACGTGCGCCGTAGTCCGCGAGACAGTCTCCGATGAATACTTGATCCTCCTTGCCGTTAAAATGGTCGCGGTTGTCCGACACAGGTAGCGAAGCGGTGTCCCAACGCTTACCGAAAGGATAGTAGTCGTTGCGTTCGAGCACGTTGTTTTGGTCTGTCGCCACGATGCGTACGCTTCCCAGATGATCGGTCAGGAAATAACGAACCTCGGTTTCATCGTCGACCGTCCCCACGATTCGTCCGCCGCCGAACGGCGTACTCTCGAATACACGGTCGCCTCCGGCATCCGCACGGTATGTAAAAGAACCTCGATACACAAAACCGCAGTCGTCGGCATTCACCGCAGAGAGTTTCGTACCATCTGCAAGGTATGAATAATTTGCGACAATCGTATCGTTCCGCACCGCTTTTTCTAACAGATTCAGACTGTTGTATGCAAAATTCGTTTGCAGTTCCATGTCGTATGTCAGATTGCCGTTGCGGTCGTGCGCATAACGTGAATGCAAGATAATCCCCGGGTCGACAGGACGTATGATCGCACTCGTGTCGATGGAGATTCCGGCATCCAACGCGGCAGTTCCATTGTCCTCCGTAACCTTCTCCGGCACCACGATAGCCGGCCCTCCGGGATGAACCTCGATTTCATCCCACGCGATTACCTTGTCTTTCTCCATCCGGTCGAGCCGATTGCCGATGTAGGTATACTGACGGTTGCTGGACTGAACACCGTCCGCATAACGGATCAGCGTCAGCAGGTTTCCATTGCGGTTATAGGTAAGGAAACGTTCGACGTTCTGTTTGTTTAACTCACCGTTCACATATTGATCCGTATTCGTCAGCCGCGACAGGTCGTCGTGAGTGAAGGTGCGGTCGATGTCGTCGGTCTTGCCCGCGCGGGTGTAGCTTTCGCGCTGTGCGATGAGGTTTCCCACGAAATCGTAGCGGTCGTAGACTGCCGAATCGTCATCAGGCCCGAAGCGAACAATAATAGATGTATTATTAATAACGAAATATCAAGGCTAATAATTGTAACAAAATATCCCCATCGTGAATCAATGGGGATATTTATATTTGGCATGGTTGGATTGTATAGACCAATAAAATAAACAGTCTATTAAATTTATAACTCTATTCGAAAAAGTGGCGCTATGAAATTTTTCATAGCGCCACTTTTTATTATCATCTATGACCTTTTGAAAAAGACAAAAAAGACATATTTTTTAATACATTATAGATCAGTTTAATTAAATCTTAGGCCGAATACGACGCAAACGGAAATATCCGGCAGGACGCCATGACGGGCTTTTTTATTTATTATAATTTTCTTAACTTGCCAAATGTAATTTAACTTGTATTAGCCCCATCTCACCGACAGAACAAAGGTCGGAGTAAGTGCTTTCGACGAAGGCTATCCGGTCAAATATGCAAGTTCTTTGGTATACGACAACGGGAGTTTCGAAGGCGCCTCTTTCGGCAGGAGACGGCTCGTAGTCTCGTCGGAGGGTCTGGCAACGCGCTATTTTCTGACGGATCATCTGGGCAGCGTGCGGCAAGTTGTCGCCGCCGACGGTTCAGTGATCGAACAGAACGATTATTATCCCTTCGGCAAACGATGGGCTGCGGTTGCGGCTCCGATTTCCGACAACCGTCATCGGTTCTCCGGAAAGGAGGAGCAGGCATTTCTGAGTCTTCCCTATGTCGATTTCGGGGCGCGCATGTACAATCCCGATTGGGGTCGATGGTTCACGCAGGATCCGTTGGCAGAGAAGTACTATTCGTGGGCGCCATATTGTTATTGCATAAATAATCCTATAAAATATGTTGATCCGAATGGGTTGGATCTACAATTAGCTGGAACGAAAGAAGAGCAGGAAATGCTACTGGCAATGCTTCAACGATTGACTAATTATAAATTAATCCTACACCAAAATGGCACCGTAACTCATTCCATTGTAAAAACGGAGAATAAAAATTCCGATTATCAGGCGGGAAATACCTTATTGGAGCAATTATGCGATCAAAGTTCAGATACAAAAACTACGACTATCAGTATAACGGATCAGAAGAGCATTACTCATCCTGCCGATGAGAATGCATACAATGGTGTTGGATCGAATGCTGAAATTCGCTTTAATCCGAATGAGAATCCTTCATTGATAACACAAAACGAGACATCAAAACAAGTTCAACAGGAAAGACGTCCGGCATACATAGGACTGGCTCATGAATTGATACATGGAATGCATATAAACGCAGGGGTTGCAAAGAGAAAAAGTGTTACTGTAACACCTACTATACAAGGGAATGGCCAAAAATACACCTACATAAAACCCATTCCGCTGGAAGATGCTATAACCGTTGGCCTTCACGGTTTTTGACTAATGGACCAACCGAAAATAGTATAAGGAAAGAACATAATCTAAATGTACGATTATTGTATTAATGATGAAAAAGATATTTGTTTTAGGGTGCGTGCTTGCAATCTTACAATCACCACCAACACTTTTTGCGCAAGTGTTTGCTGATGAAGGAAAAGGGCAAATTATTCAGAAAGACCTCGATGTGGCTATTGTACTGTCTATATACAGGTGGGGCTCCAATAATGCAGAGGGGGCAACCATTGGATTGCAATATGATATGTTGTCTTGTCAATATTTATCGAATACACCTGAACCTATTGATAGTACATATACACATTATGTAATTGGAATGCCAAGGTACGAGTCTATACGTTTGACGTTTGAGCAACAACAGAAAATACAAGAATTTGTTAAACCAATCTTTCTGAATAGTTTTATGTATATCAATAGATTAACCGATCCGAATACTTATTCAGATAACGCATATGTTGTTCAACTAAGGATTAACGGGCAGTTATATTTCGAAACCTTCGGTTTGCCGGACATTCCTTATTTTACAGAATTCATCCGATATATAATAGGCATAACATCATCGAAAGGTTTGCGGATAGAAATGGATTAAGATAAAATTGTCATGTATACTAAAAACAGGGCAGAGTCTTCACAGCCCTGTTTTTTATACGTTCAATACTTTTATCTTTGTTGTAATTTTCCTAACTTGCAGACAAGGTCTTGATAAACGCTTACATTTAAGTAACCTAAACTCACGGCGACGGAGTCCGCCGGCAACGGGTTGTGTTATCTGGGTTCTTTGGTATATCGCACGCAAAACGGAACGTTCGACCTGGAAAGTGCCTCTTTCGGCGGAGGACGGCTTGTAGTCTCGTCGGAGGGTCTGGAAACGCGCTATTTTCTGACGGATCATCTGGGCAGCGTGCGGCAGGTCGTCGCCGCCGACGGTTCAGTGATCGAACAGAACGATTACTATCCCTTCGGCAAACGATGGGCTGCGGTTGCGGCTCCGATTTCCGACAACCGTCATCGGTTCAGCGGCAAGGAGGAGCAGGCATTTCTGAGTCTTCCCTATGTCGATTTCGGGGCGCGCATGTACAATCCCGATTGGGGTCGATGGTTCACGCAGGATCCGCTGCTGGAGAAATACTATCCGATCGGACAATACTGTTACTGTGCGGGGAATCCGATAAGTAGAATTGATCTGGACGGAAAAGATTGGGTGAGAGGTATTGATGGTAATAATTATTTATGGATGGATAATGTAACCAAGAATACCGAGACCCCAGATGGCTATGTCTATGTAGGGAGTAATAATAATGATATATTAACTGATTTAGGCATTTCAAATTCATATAGGGGTGAAGAAAAATTAACAGCTATTGGTTTCGCGGATGAGTCCAGCGCCTTAAATACGCCCAATATATCGACAAGAGCGGAAGGAGTAGCAACTGTAATCACAGCCGTTGATAGGTCAAAAGTAGAAGGTAATGTAACGATTACTCCGAATATTTCATATGGAGAATCAAGTCCCAACAATAATATGGGAGCAACATTTGATGGAATTACAATATCAGGCAATTATGCCCAATCCTCACAAGCTGGAAATCTTCAGGACGGGAAAATAGTCGTTACCAACAATGGCAATGAGCAAGAAACAATGATGTATAATAACTCTACTAACAGTATAAGAGCCTCTAATAGTAAGGTATTATCCGGAAGTACGACTATTCCGGCAAAAGAGTTATCTCCTGGATCGATTTCAAAAATACAAATTAAAGCAGGAAATCCCGATCCAACAAAGATGTATATTACAGCAGTTGTGATAAACCTTAAGTAAATATATATGAATAAGAAAAAAATATCAAAGATTTTGCAATGTTCCTTAATCTTAACTTTGTTTTGTTTCCTCTTCTTTCAACTGCGTTGTTCCTCCGAACGGTCACAACGGCTGCGAATCAAGGAATACGAAAGACTCATATCGCAGGGTGCCAAATGGGTCGATAGTTTTTTCATGTCCCTGAATCCCGATTCTATTTATCTCGATTCGGCGTTGGTGTATCTCAATGCCGCGGCGAAGTGCGAATGTGTGGAACGCGATATTATTCTGTATAATAAGGGATTCGTATATTTCCATAAGCGAGACTATGAAAAGGCGATCGAAACGATCGATTCGATAGATACCGAGCAGTTTGCGTTAATGGAATCGATCATTATCGAAAAGATAAAGGCGAAGCGCGCTGAGTCTTGCGGAAATATGATTGAACGAGACATTCATTACAATAATATCGTAGAGGAAATCGATCGATATCTTTCATTAAATCAGCCTGTTTTCGACTCTATAATGCGTTTGCCCGATAAGGCGGCGATATGGAAAGATTCTCGGTTTGCGGGATTGCATTATTTGCAGATTTATCATCGGGCAGAAATAATCGGGGCAGATCGGATGAACCGGGAACTTGATTCATTGCAGACGAAAAAATCATATAATAAAGATTATATCGATGAAGTAAAAGAGGATGTAGAAAAATGGGAATCAGGAGAATCAAATTTTAACTTCCCGTTTAATTAGCCTCTATCAATGCGATAATAGGAATCGGATTAGAAATTTTTCTAATCCGATTTTTAACTTTGAAGTAGAATGAATTTTTTAATAGGTTTTGAAATATCGTATAATAATCTTAACTTGCCTACGGTGATTTATACCGAAGGGATATGGATTGTACTATACCTATCTTTCCGACGGTACGAAGATCAAGGTGTGCGGATACGACGACAACGAACCCACACGTTACGCAGGTTCTTTGGTATATAATGACGGGACATTCGAAAGCGCCTCGTTCGGTGGCGGTCGGATCGTCGGTACGAACAACGGCGCAAACTCGGAGGTGCACTATTTCCTGACCGATCATCTGGGCAGTACACGTGTCGTGGCGAAGGTGACGCCGACAGGCCGCGAAGACCTCGACCGCAAGGATTACTATCCCTTCGGCAAGGAGTGGGCGCAGCCCGACATGCCGACATCGGATAATCGCTACACCTTCTCCGGTAAGGAAAAACAACATCTGCGATTCCAAGAGATCGATTATGCCGACTTCGAAGCACGGTTCTACGATTCTGAAACGGGCATTTTCTTACAGCAAGATCCTTTATCGGAATATTCATTTCAAGTGTCTCCCTATGCTTACTGCGGAAATAATCCTATTAATAGAATTGATCTTGATGGAAAAAGGTGGGATGACCCTATTCAAGATGCAGAAATAGCCCGACAAATTAAAGACGCGATTAACGCGGCTCTTAATGCATTAATAAGTCAGGAAAAAAGGATAAATAACCGAATTAATAAGATCAATGATAACACTAAACTAAGTCAGGAAAAGAAAGAAGAACGAATTGCAAAAGAAAAACAAAAATTAGCAGAAATAGATATACAGCAAGATAATCTAACCTATCTTTCAGAAGGTATTGATAAAATGGGAAGTGAAGATAATCCTAATATCTTCACATTTGAAACAGTAGAGGATGAAGATGGACTCACTTCAACTAATACCGATGGAGTGACGACGATGCGAAATAATGGGACATTCTATAATCGTGTTCATGAAGCTACTCACGGAGCTCAGATTGCATTAGGAGATCTTAGAGTAAATCAAAATGGACAAGCATTAGGTGGCCTTAGTTCCCCAGCGCGTGAAATTCAGGCTTATCAAAATCAAGCTGTATTGGCTGGATATGAAATCTTCCTTTCTCAGATCGCGGAGGTCGGCCTACAAAATTGAGAGGTATAACAGCACCTTGGATAAAAGGGATAAAAAACAGTAATGGTCAATACGTGTATTAAAAAATATGAGAGTATTTATGAGAGTATTAAATTGGGGGATATTATTTGGAGGATTATTGATATTTATTTCATGTGCGACTTCACAACATGCTATTGTAGGAAATTACGAAAGTTATTCTGAATTGTTACAGTTGACTGCAAATAAAACATTTAAATACCACAATTTTTCCGTCGTTAGTGGAAGCACATGGGCATATGGGCAATGGAAAAGAATAGGTGATAATAAGGTTCAGCTTATTTCAGTAAAACATGACAGTATTCCCATAAAAGTTTTCGAACAGAGATGTAATATTGAGGATCGCTTAATTATTTTATCAAATCGAGATCGTTATTTTTAGAAACAAACCTGTTTATCCAAATCAATGGGAATAATTATAAGATCGCTAAAGATTGTAGTGTTTTAAAGTTATCAAAGCTTAAATTTCCTAAAATAGAAACGATTGCGCTCGTAGCATTCGAAGATGGCAAATTAAGAACTGAAAGAGCCTATACATATTTGCGTACATCAGTTTATCAAGTAAAAAATAATGAGAACAATGTCTTTTTATGTAGATTTTTTACAAGATGACTTATTTGGCCTTTATCATTTGTGGGAGATTGATGATACCATAATGATCAAAAAAGAATTCATTGATCTGGAATGGTCAAAAATTTAAAGTTATGGGAAGGCTAATGTTTGATTGAGAAATCGGCGGCGTGAATTTTCACGCCGCCGATTTCCAATAACAATATCCGGCGAAACGCCTTGATGGGCTTTTATATTTACTATAATTTACTTAACTTGCCTACGGTGATTTATACCGAAGGGGATATGGGATTGTACTATACCTATCTTTCCGACGGTACGAAGATCAAGGTGTGCGGATACGACGACAACGAACCCACACGTTACGCAGGTTCTTTGGTATATAATGACGGGACATTCGAAAGCGCCTCGTTCGGCGGCGGTCGGATCGTCGGTACGAACAACGGCGCGAACTCGGAGGTGCACTATTTCCTGACGGATCATCTGGGCAGTACACGTGTGGTAGCGAAGGTAACGCCGACAGGCCTAGAATCGACCTCGACCGTAAGGATTACTATCCCGTTCGGTAAAGAGTGGACGCAATCGATATGCCGACTTCCAGCAACCGATATACGTTCTCGGGCAAGGAGCGTCAACATCTGCGATTCCAACCAGATCGATTATGCCGATTTCGGCGCACGGTTCTACGACCCTGAAGGGTCCATTTCTTGCAGCAGGATCCGATGGCCGAGAAATACTATCCGATTAGCCAATATAATTACTGTTTGGGTAATCCAATTCGCTTGATCGATCCCAACGGGATGGAGACAACCGACGCTCTCGAAGAATGGATTGAAGAGTTGGAAAAGGAAATAGACGACATGAGACGGAGAAACAATGCGGATATTGCAAGGTATGAAGCCGGCCGGACAGCCAAAAACAGTAAAAGAACAGACCGCAAAATTAAAAAAGCAGAAGCAAGAAATGCGAGATTAGATCAGGTAACGAAAGAAATTGCGGCTTTGCGAGATTCAGACCAGCTATATGGGATTACCATATCAAACGGCAACGATGGGAACGGAGCTTTTGTGTATAACGAGGAAGCCGGAACAATGGATGTGCTGATCCCTGCTGATAGCCCCTTGGGATTGTTTGCTCACGAATTGAAACATGCATATCAATTTGAGAAAGGAGAACTACGGCAGGGCCGGTTCATGGCGGAAAGGGAAATTTTTTATATGATCTTACGGATGAAGAAACAGCTTATGAACGAGGCGAGATGTTTGGACATTATGTATCGGATTGGAAAGGTAGAGACTCCTATAAAGGCCTACCCAGTCAAAGTATAACGGTCTATTCGGCAAACGGTTTCACTCCATTTTCCAACGAATATACATATCAATCCGCTGCGGATAAACACTATATAGCATTTAGAATTAATAACAAAACCTATTTACCTAAACAAAAAAGAAATGATGAAAAGGATTTTTGGATTGTTGGTGATTGGCTGTGTGCTATATGCCTGTTCTCCGATATTAAAATACGGGAAATATAGTTATAAATGTAGAGGTCTTAGAGGCCCTTATGAATGTTCTTACATTACTATTAATCCGGACTCAACATACCGGTCTTATTCGAAGTTTGATGCAGGTGCAATTGATTGGACAGGTAAATGGTCTCGAATAGGGAATACATTATATGCAGAAGAAACTAAAGATAGTATGATGCGGGCTATAGATAGTGTAATATTGGGATTTATACGACCACCTCAAAGGGATACTCTTATAATTAAGAAGAATAGATTAATAACAGAAACACAAAAGATTAAATGGAAAAAAGGAAATAAATGGGAAACCGGAAGATTTATATTTAAAAATTCGAAAACCAGATTTAAATACAAGTTCGTTCCAGCAGAAAATTGACGTAAGACGCAGAGCCGTGAATATATTCACGGCTCTGCGTCTTTATTATGATGTAGAAAATTCACATAATAGAGAGAGTTCTTAGATATGTAATGACAATACAAATAAGGGTACGTTATTTTCTGACCGATCATTAGGATTGTAAGCGCGTAGTGGCGAAGGAAATGCCGGATAGAATCGATCTTGACCATAAGATTACTATCCCTTCGGCAAAACTTGGAACCAACCGCTACACTTCTTCGGGGGAAGACCGTGGTACCCTTGATCCGTTATGCCGATCTCGGGGCACGGTTCTATTGCGTCTTTGCTGTGTCATTCCGCCCGACTCTCGTCGTTCTCCATCCAGATAGCCCGTTTTCGTTCGTAATCAAGGGTTTTCCACCAGGTGTTGCAGGCATCGAGGAACGCTTGTCCCTCGTCATCCGCCGGATAATTCGCCGCAGACAATCCCGTAATCCGTTCCATTTTCGGGAAGTCCACTGCCAACCACCAGGCATCGAGGTTATCTCCGAACTCTTCGAGCGAGCAAAACCATACGTGCTCCTGACACGCTTCGCACCATTGATCGTCAGCATCCGCGTCTATCGAAGATGCGTATTCCAGCGTATTAGGATCGACCCATGCCATCATCTGTATCTCACGCGAGCCGCATCTTTCGCAAACAAGGACACTCGACTCCTTAGAAAGGCATTCCTCGTCTTGTCCTCGAACAGCACACGCAATGTGCTCGATCAACAGCCGCCGATTGCCCCTATCGAGAGCGACATAGAATCGTCGGGTTCTACCGCACAGGTCAGGTGCAATACTTCGGCACCACACTTTCCACACGCTCGCAGCCCGTGTGCCGAAGATCGTCATACACGACTGAGGGGATACGGAGCGTTGTAGATTCGGCAGTAGGCGATCGAGACGTCAAGCGCATTCCATTGCTCCTGCGGCAGAGATTTCTCGTATTATACCCGATCGCCGCACTGCTGACTGTCGATTCGATGTATCATTTCATGGTATCGACCGTTTCGGCGTTCTTCTGCGTCAGGCTGTGTTCGTGGTCGTAGAGCGGATTCAATGCCCGTAACGTGTCGAGGGTATGACTTTATGCAGTCATTTATTATTCATTGAATAAATTGCAGGTATTTCCTTGCAATGGAAGACTTCTGCAATGGTTTCGTTATGCTGCGAATTTACCGCCCAGCCGGGATTCGACACGATCGATCGCATTTTCGATCATTATCGGCGTGGTTTGCACATAGATCTGTGTCGTGGTGATCTGTTTATGTCCCAGTATCTTGGAAACTGTTGACAAAGGAATACCCTGTGAAAGGCAGAGTGTCGTGGCGAACGTATGACGTGCTGCATGAAAGGTTATGTGCCGTGAGATACCGCACTGTTTGGTAATACGACGCAAGGAGCAATTGATACTGCTAAGTCCCGGCATGTCGAATGCAAGCAGTGACGGAGCTGTTCCGCGATACTTTTCCAGAAGACGCAAAGCTGCGGGGAGAAATTTGATCGTATACTCTCCACCCGTTTTGCAGCGGTTACCGTGCATCCGCAGGTGCCCCTTGGTATCCGGTATGATTTGTTCACAGGTCAGATAGCGCATGTCTTTGTAGCAGATTTCCGTAAAACGGGAAAAGAGAAACAGGTCGCGGTGGTATTCGTGTTTGGCACTCTTCAATCGTGTCGTCTGAAAAATCCGCAGTTCCTTCTCGCTGAGAAAGGTTCTCGGTTCCCTCGGAGCGGAATAGCGGCAAAGTGCGAACGAATTCCGCGGCATAAGACCGTTTTCGAACGAAATTTTCACCACGTTATTCCAACGATCCATGTAGCGACATACGCTTCCCGCCTTCGAACGGCAGACAGTTTTCAAATAGACGTGATATTGCTCGATGAACGACTGTTCCAATTCGAGCAGCGGAATATGGTGGAGGTTGTACTCGTGTTTCAGAAAGGCACGAAGATGACCCAGTACCGCCCGATAGCGCCACCAGGTACTTTCCGAGCGATCTACGCCGATACGTTTGAAAAGATCATTCGTGTCATGTTCGAAAACCTCCGCAAGAGTCCGCGGTATCGTTCTCCCATACCCAGCCAGACGTTCTTGACCTTTTTCGGCCGTGACGTAGGCATCGTGATCGCAAATCGACCGATAATGTTTGCCGATCTGGATGCGGATATTGTCCGGATGACGGTTGATGCGTTCCGACTCGATGCTCTTGCCTTTGGCTCGGCCGCCTTTAACGAACCTTCCACAGTTGTTCCGGAACGTTGATTTCGGCACTGAACTGAGAAATCGTGCTGTTGATCGTGCTGCGGCCCATAACCGGATAGACTGCACGCGGGGGGTTCTTTGTTCGTTTGAGGTAGAACAAGACCTTGAAAGTACTGCGCATAAACTCTGCTTTTTTAAGGTGGACAAAAATAATTTTGGCAGAGTCGTCCGGCCTCTCGATATTTCTACCGATATTATGATGAATAACAATCTGAATATCAGATAATATGCTTTAATATACTTTTTGTAGATAGCCGTTGTGATTTTTTGGGAGGGGGAAGGTGTAACCCAGCTCCTCGCAGGAAATCCACGAATCGAAGATATTCCCGAAGAATCGATTGGGAAGTTTTTTCTTTTGGCTTGATCCCAATGAATCGAAGACGTCAGCCGTCGATTGACACGATCCGTTCCATGCGCACGTACCACAGATAGCCTTCCACCTGCGTGTATCCGATTTCGCGCAGCAGCTCGATGTATTCGCCGAGTTGCCGCCGGTGGTCGGGGTTTTCGCGGAGTCCGAACTTGTAGTCGACCACCACGGCGCGCCCCTCTTTCACCATTACGCGGTCGGGCCGCCGGATCGTCCGCTCGGCGGTCTGCTCACGGCGCGTTCGCCGGATGCGGGTGTGGTGGGGACGATGATCTCGTTCTCGTTGCGCACGATGTTCCATCCGCTGTCGAACCGGCCTTGTGTATCGTGGTGATTTCGATGGTCGTTTCGCCCTGTTCGACGCTCAGCGAGCGGCCGCTTCCCTGTTCGTCCCACCATTTGAGGAAGAGGGGAATGTCGGCTACGCGGCCCGCGCAGAAGTTGATGATCTGTTCGTGCACGGCTTGCAGGTAGGCGATCTCCTCCCGTCGCTCCTGAAGGTCGTACCGCATGACGATCCGTTCGAACGCCTCTTCGGGCGGGAACAGCCGCAGCGATTTGAGAAAGACGACCTCCTCTTCCGTGAGTTCCGCATCGAAGGAGGGTTTGGCGGAGAAATGGTTGTAAATGGCCCGGCTCAGCGAATCCGCAGGATTCATGGCCAGCTTCAGGCAGGCGATGACGAACGAACTGATCGGTGCCGTGCCGACGATCAGCGCCTCCTGCGTCATCACGTCGAAACGGTAGCGGGGATCGGTGTTGCGGCGTTTGAAGTCGAGCAGTGCCGAGGCGACTTTGGCGCCGTCCGTGCCGCTGCGCACCAGAATCATCATATCTTTCGGTCGGAACCCCTTGTCCACGAGAGCTTTGATGCGTTCGATGAGGGGCGGCTCGCCGGTGTAATGGGTGATATTGACGTAGCCGGGATGCAGTCCTTTCTTGCGGGCGCTCTGCGCGTGTTCGCAATAGGCCTCCTGCAGGGTGTCGCGCAGCTCTTCCCGGGCCTTTCCCCCCAGGGCGTGCGGCGGAGCCTGGGCGAGCAGTTGGTTCAGTGCCGTGTTGTCGCTTTCGACCACCTTGCCGATCATCCGGTTGTTGAACTCCACCACCAGCGGCAAGCTCCGGAAATTCTCCTTCAGGTGTATCGTTTCGGTGCTCGCTTCTCCCAGCTCCCGTGCCGCCCGGCGGTGCAGGATTTTCCAGTCGCCGCCCCGCCAGCGGTAGATCGACTGCTTGATGTCGCCCACGATCAGCACCGACGTCTCCTCGCTCTGTGCCATGGCGTTGCCCAGCAGGGGCAGGAAGTTTTCCCACTCCCAGGTCGAGGTGTCCTGGAATTCGTCGATCATGAAGCGCTCGTAGCGGTTGCCGACTTTCTCGTAGATGAACGGGGCGTCGTTGTGGCGGATGAATTCCGAGAGGACGTATTTGGTCTCGGAGAGGAGCATCACGTTCTCGTCGCACAACTGCTGTACTTGGCGTAGAGGTCCTGCAGCAGCGCGAAGCTGCGGTAGTTCTCGCGCAGCAGGTCGGTGGTGTTCCAGAGCGGATGCTGCGGTCGTACAGATCGCACAGTTCGGCGCAGCAGCGGCTGAAGCTCCGCGACCAGCGGCAGGGCCGGCGAGTCGGGTTTGGGCGCCCAGCCGTCGGTCGCGGCTCATCTTGCGCCGGCGCCGTGGGTGCTTTGATCTCTCCGGCGGCTGCGGCCGCGAAGTAGCCCGCGAAGCTGCGGCTCTTGCCGGTGAAGTCGGCCGTCGTGACGCCAGCGGTATTCATGAGGTTCATGGCCCGAACGCCCAATTCCTGAAACTCCTTTTTCCCGGCCTTGGCCCTCCCCGTCGCCTTGCCGACGATCCGGTCCAGTTCTGGCCGCGAACGGCTCCGCCGAGAGGGTTTCGCGGTTGCTCTCCTTGAATAGCTCGTTGCCGAGGGTCAGGATGCCTTCGCGTACATCCCACTTGCTTCTTGCCCTCTTCGATGCGCTCCTGCACGAAATCCGTGAGCCACCGCTGCAGGTCGCGGTCGGCGGTTATCTGCTCGACGAGTGCGTCGGCGCTCTTCGACAGCACCGAAGCCGTCTCGATCTCGACGTTGTAATTCAGGTCGATGCCCAGCTCCTTGATGAAGGCGCGCAGGATGCGCTGGAAAGAAGGTGTCGATCGTGAGCACCGTGAAGCGCGAGTAGTCGTGCAGGATTTTCGAACGCACCTCGGCGGCGCGTTTGCGCACCGAACGCTCGTCGAGCGACAGCTCCGTGCACAGGCTGGCCAGGTAGCGGCTTTGCCGCCCGAAGCCAGCAGTATGTATCTCCTTGAGGATGCGGGACTTCATCTCCTCGGTGGCCTTGTTGGTGAAGGTCACGGCGAGGATGTGACGGTACAGGAGGGTTGGTCGATCACGTCCCGGACGTATTTGTAGGCCAACTGGTAGGTCTTGCCCGATCCGGCGCTTGCGTTCAGTATTCTCGCTCTCACTGTCCGAAATTATCGTTCAAAATGTCGTAGATGAAGACGGCCGAACGGGAATCCCGCTTTGCGGCAGGTCCGCTGCTGCCCGGGCATTTTTCCGGCCGCATCGATGCCGGTGGCGGATGAAGGCTGCCGGAGCCGGATGCCTGCCGGCTAAACCGACGTTTTTTTGGTAAAGGTAGCGATAAAATGGGAAACGGACGGAGAAATTCAAAAAAATATCGTATCTTGGCGTTACGAAAAAGCAAAAAACAGAAAAAACTATGAAAAGATGGATATTGAGCCTGGCGCTCCTGACGCTGGGATTTACGGCTTCGGCCCAGAATGATCTGATCGATCGGGGGGAGTTGGCTCCCGAAATCGCAGCGGCGAGCGGCGAGAAAATGGAGTGGCTTCCTTCCTTCAATGGTGTGATCGTCGAGGGGTTGTTCCGGATCCGGTTCGAGCGGGTGCCTATGGATCAGGCTCCCAAGATCGTTTTCAACACCAAAGGCGTTTACGACAGCCGCTTCACGGCGGAGGTGAACAAGAATAAGATGCTCGTGATTTCCGAGCGCATCGGCGCCCGCGAACGTTCCGAAACCGAGGTGACGGTTTATTACAACAACCTGGAGGAGATCCGTATTTCGGGGGCGAATGCCACGTTCGGGGAACCGATCGACTTTCCGCAGGCCCGGTGCTGGTTTTCCAACGGGGCGGTCGTCAGCGCGGCGCTTGATGTGAAGGATCTTCAGATGGATGTGACGGGCAAGAGCGTCGTGGTCCTGACGGGCAAGGTCCGTTACTGGGATCTGAATGTTTCCACGGCCCAGGTGGACGCTGCCGCTGTCGAAGTGATGTCCGTGCGTGTCAATTCCACCTCCAAGGCCGACGTGACCATCACCGCTCCGGAGCGCCTCGAGGCATCGGTCGGTACGAAGGGCCGGATCACCTGCATCGGAGAGCCCGAGTTGCTGCACACTTCAAACTCCCTGATCGGGGGCGAGATCACCTTCAAATAGCGCACTTGCCATGCCGGGATTCCTGCAGGAGGTCGCTGCCGATTTATACGACAGATACGGGGACGATATTTCGTCCCTTTCTGTTCTGTTCCCTTCCCGACGTGCGCGGCTTTTCTTTATCGACGCCTTGTCCGGCATCGCCGAACGTCCTTTGTGGCAGCCCCGCTGGACGACTATCGACGAGTTGATGAGCGAGATTTCGGGTCTCCGCATCGGCGACCGGGTGCGTCTGGTGACCGAACTGTATAAAGTCTATTCGGAATTTCATCCCGAATCCTTCGACAAGTTCTATTTCTGGGGGCGACATGCTCCTCACGGACTTCGACACGATCGACAAGTACCGGATCGACGCGCATATGCTCTTCCGTAACCTGGCCGACATCAAGGAGTTGGAGGCCGACGTTTCGTATTTGAGCCCCGTCCAGTTGAAAATCATCGCTTTCTGGGCCAATTTCACGGACGAAACCTCCCTTTCCGAGGAGAAACGCCGCTTCCTGGCCGATTTGGCAGACGCTGGGCCCGGTCTATCGGACTTTCCGCGAGCGGCTCCGGTCGCTGGGCATGGCCTATACGGGGATGGTCCACCGGGCGGCCGCCGAGCGGATCAAGGCCGGCGGTTTCGCATTCCCGGAGTCCCGGCGGTTCGTCGTGGCGGGCTTCAACGCGCTCTCGGAGTGCGAGAAACAGCTATTCAAGCTTCCTCTCGACGGCTGCCGAGACCGATTTCTACTGGGATTACGATACTTATTATAAGGACAATGCCGAACAGGAGGCCGGGATGTTCCTGCGCGAGAACCGGATCCTGTTTCCCGCCCGGCGCGAACTTCCGCACGATCATTTCCGGTCGCCGAAGCGAATCGAAGCGATTTCCACGGTATCGAACGCCGTGCAATGCAAGTACGCTTCGATCCTGCGGGAACTGGCTGCCGAACAGGGGCCGCTGGGGAAGGAGACTGCCGTCGTGCTCACGGATGAAAACCTGCTGCTGCCCTTGCTGCATGCTCTGCCTGCGGAGATTGGAAAGGTGAATGTGACGATGGGTTATCCGCTGAAACAGAGCCTTTCCTATTCGTTTGTTGAACGATTGATCGAACTGCAAAACCATGCCCGGCAGAAGGAGGGCAAACCGCTTTTTTACCACGCCGACGTGCTGGGACTTCTGTCGCACCCTTATATCCTCGAAAGCGATGCCCCCCTCCCGGATCGTCCGTATGCAGGAGGAGATCGTCCGAAACCGGCGTATCACGGTCGCGGCGGAGTGGCTGGCCTGCACGCCTGTTGCTACGCTGTTTTCGCCGGAGCGTCGAGGGGTGGCGCGGATTTTCGGACTACCTGCTGGCGGTGATCGCCGCCGTGGCCCGGACGCCCTACGAAGGGCGACGACCGGCGCAGCGGGTGGAGTTTCTGGCCGTGATTTCCGAAGAGGTGATAAAACTTCGCAATTCACTGGACGAGTGTGAAATAGAATTGTCTACGATCGAGGTCTATACCTCACTTCTGCTGCGTCGCCATTTGCAGACCGTGCGTATTCCTTACGAGGGAGAGCCTTTCGAAGGGATGCAGATTATGGGTATCCTCGAAACCCGCAACCTCGATTTCGCAACGTCATCTTGCTCTCGATGAACGACGACAATTTCCCGGGCACCGCGTGACCGGTACTTCGTTCATTCCCTACAACCTGCGGGCGGCTTATGCCTTGCCTACGCCCGAGCATCACGAGGGAGTCTACGCCTACTATTTTTATCGTTTGCTGCAACGCGCCCGGCGGGTGCGGATGCTCTACTGCGCTCACGCCGACGACAAGACCACCGGCGAGCAGAGCCGCTATATCTACCAGCTCGATTACGAGAGCGGATTTCCCGTCCGGAAGGTCGAGGTGGGTGTGGATGTCAACCTCGCCGAGACGGATCCGATCGAGGTGGCCAAGGACGAGGGGGTGATGCAGCGGCTCGGAACGCTTCACCGACCCCGAATCGAAGGCCACGCTCTCGCCGACGGCGTTTTTCCGGTACGTGGCTTGCCCGCTGCGCTTCTATTTCCACTCCGTGGCCCGGTTCGAAGCCGACGACGAGATTTCGGAGGAGGTCGACGCGCCGATGTTCGGCACGATCCTTCACGCCGCCGTGCAGAAACTCTACGCCCGGATCGTGGGCGAGGAGCACCCCGGCCAGACCCTGCGGGCGATGATCCGCACGGGTGAGGTCGCCGCGGCGGTCGAGCGGGCGATCAACGAGAATTATTTGCAGGACCGAACGGCTTCGACCGAAGACTATACGGGCAACCTGCTGCTGGTGAAGGATATCGTCACGCGCTATCTGCGTGGCGGGGTGATGCCTTACGATGCGGCGCACGACGGTTTCACGGTCACGGGGCTGGAGCAGGAAGTGGGCATACGGATTCGATTTCACGGCGGCGGGCCGCCCCCTTTGCATGAAGTTCGGGGGCATCGCCGACCGCATCGACATGCTCGGCGACGGCGCGCTGCGCGTCGTGGACTACAAGACCGGGGCGCCGCATCTGGAGTTCGACGGCGTGGAGAGCCTTTTCCACGGCGAACCGGCAAACAGCGGCTGTCCAATATCCTCCAGACCCTGCTCTATTCCATGATCCTGCACCGTACGCGGGGCGCGACGCCGAACCCGCGCTCTACTACGTCCGCAGCATGAACCGCCCCGACTACCTGCCGACGCTCGACGACCGGGAAACGGGCGTCCGCGGCGGACGTTACACGCTTTAGCCGAACGGTTCGAGGACGGTTGGTGCGCCAAACGCTGGCGGAAATCTACGACCCCTCGGTGCCTTCCGCCAGTGCGAGGACGCCGATACCTGCAAGTTCTGCGATTTCAACGTGATAGGTAGTTTTTGCGGCCTGCGGCCGCGGGATTTCATGTACTTTTTTCCGCAAAAAGTACCAAAAACTCCCCGACGGATGCCTTTGCCTGCGACGAACCGGCTAACGCTGGCTCCGGGCGACTATTCGCGGGGGCGCACGCGCCCCGTCCCCTCCGCTCGCGCTTTTAGCCGGTCCGTCGCTTAACGGCTCCGGCATCGAGTCGGGATCGGATTGCCTCCAAGATTTAAGTCTACAATTTCACCACGAAATAGGACGCTCCGCTGCGGCGTGCCGCCTCGATGCCGATTGCGAATCCTCGAAGATCAGCGTCTCGCGCGGCGTGCAGCCTTCGCGGCGCATGGCCTCCAGAAAACAGTCCGGAGCGGGTTTTGGACGCTCCACGTCGCCGATATCCGGCTGTTTGCCGTCGACACGGCCAGCGGCGTGCGGGGTCCGACGCCGGAATAAGCCCGTTTCGGAGACCCCGACCTCTGCCGCGGGGCCGCCGATTCCCAGGTGGCGCATCACGTTGTCGATATTGGCGCGGCTGCCCGTCGAGACCACCCACACGCGGCCGCCGCTGCGCGCGGAACTGCCGGCAGAACGTCCATAGGGGTTCGTTGAGCCGCACGGTGTCGAAAAACGTGGGGTAGAGCGCGATCTTGCGAAGCCGCAGCCGCTCGCGTTCGGCGGGGTCGGCGATTCCGAAGCGTGTGAGAAACTCGTTGCACCGCATTCCGAAGTAATTGGCGGCGTACTCCTCCTCGGTGAGCGTGTAGCCCGCCTCGCCGAGGCCGCGACATAGGCGAGCGTGTTGGCACGCCGGGTGTCGGCCAGCGTGCCGTCGAAATCGAGCAGAAGAAGGCGGATTTCAGAATTTTCCATTTTTCGGTTTGCTATTCGGTCGAAGGCGTGTATCGGCTATGACTCGTTCGCAGAAGGCGCTCGTTTTTGAATTCGCTCAGACTGTCAATCGAACGACTGCATGCCGGTCTGGGCGATGCGCATCATACGTTGGTACTCGACGGGGGTGAGCTCCATAAAGAAATAGTGGATCGGGTCGACGCGCATGCCGTCGTGCCGCACTTCGTAGTGCAGGTGGGGCGCGAGCGAAAGTCCCGTGTCGCCCGAAGAGGGCGATGATGTCGCCGCGGCGCACGCGCTGTCCCTTGCGGACGTTGATCTTCGAGAGGTGGTTGTACGAAGTCTCGTAGCCGTTGCCGTGGTCGATCACCACGGTCTGTCCCGCGTCGAGTTGCGGCCGCCTCGCGCACCCGTTCCGTCGGCCGTGGCGAAGACGCGCGACCCTTCGGGCACCGTGTAGTCGACGCCCTGATGGGATTGCAGCGTGCGGTAGAAGGGGTGGATGCGCATGCCGTACGAAGCCGTGAGCAGCGTGAGCTGCTGGTTGATAACGGGCTGGATCGAGGGGATGTTGTTGCAGCCTGCTGCCGGCCGTGTCGATGCGCGCCTGCAGGTCGAGGTACGAGGCGTTGAGCGTTCGTCGAGCCGCGTTCCATTCGGCGACCTTCTCGCGCAGTTCGGTTTGAGACGACGCGACGAACGGTGAAGATGTTTTCGTACGTGGCGAGCCTGCTTGGCTCGTACTCCGTGTCGAAGTCGTAAGGGTCGGACTCGAAGAGGATGTTGAAGACGTTGCGGTCGCGCTCGGAGACATTGCGCATCACCGTCGTCAGCGTGTCGTATCGCTGGACGAGGGCCGTGTATTCGCGGCGCAGGCGGTCGGTCGAGTGCTTCATCTGGTACTCGAACGGCGTGTCGAAGAAAAGCGAAAAGCCGACGTAGTAGAGCACGGCGACCCCGGCCCACACGAAAAAGTGCACCGTCGCGCGTATGATGTTCTGTTTGCGGCGCTCGCGCCTGCGAGCCGGTCTGTCGGGTTTTGCCTGCCATTCGTCAAGGTTTCGAGGTTGGCTCGCGCATGTTCTCCATCAGGCGCTCGTACTCCTCGGGGTCATATTGCGGTTGAAATAGTTGATCGGGTTGACGACCACGCCCATGTGGATCACCTCGTAATGCAGGTGGGGGCCCGTCGAACGCCCCCCGTGTTGCCGACCTTCGGCCGATCAGTTGGCCGCGCACGACCCGCTCGCCGGGTTTCACGAGCATCTGGTTCAGGTGTGCGTAGCGCGTCTGGTAACCGTACTGGTGGTTGAGCAGGATCTGCTTGCCGTAGCCGCCGTTGAAGCCGCTGGCCGAGGCTGTTTCGACCACGGCGTCGCCCGTGGCGTAGACCGGAGTGCCGCGGTCGCAGCCCGAAGTCGATGCCTTTGGCGTCGGATGTAGCCCAGCACGGGGTGCATGCGGCGCGCGCTGAAGGCGCCGATATGGTCGTTGTGCAGCGCCGAACGGTCGATGGGCCAGATGGCCGGAATCGCCGACATCTTCTCCTTGCCTGCGAGAGAATGCCTGCAGTTCGTCGAACGACACCGATTCGAGGTAGAGTCGTCCGGGCCAGCGCGTCCAGCTGCTGCCATGTCCCGATCGTCAGCGGGGCGTATTCGTCGGCGCCGAGCCGCGTATTTGGACGTCGGGGTAGGGCTGTACACGCCCCGATCGATTCAGGCGTGTCGGTCGAGAAGAGCGAACGGTAGACGTAGTTGTCGCGGTGGCGTATTTCGTCGAGCGCTGCGGGGCGGTGCGGATGCGGTCCTGGAGAAGCCGGTATTTGATCACCGTGTCCGAAGTTGTCGCGCAGGATGCGGTACATTTTGGGCGTATAGAAGACAGTGCGAAGAGTACGTTGGCGATCGATACGAGGATGAATCCGATCAGTATCTTGCGAATGACGCGGTAGGTGCGCAGGCGGAACGGGGCGGTGACCACGCCGTTCATGAGAACCTGCGCCGTGAAACCACCTCACGGGTCAGGGCGTGGGGATCGAACGTCTGCTTTTTTCGTGCCATGATCTGAAAAATCTCCTTTAATAGGATGCAAATTTAGTTAAATGTGTAATTTTGCAACCCGAAATCACAAACGTGAGAATAGGATAAATCTTATATCATGGAGTCGAATAAAATTCGCCAGGCTTTTCTCGACTTCTTCGAGTCGCAAGGGCACGCTATCGTGCCCTCGGCACCGATGGTCGTGAAGGGCGACCCCACGTTGATGTTCACCAACGCGGGTATGAACCAGTTCAAGGACATCTTTCTCGGGCAACGCGCCCCGCAACTATCCGCGTGCCGCCGATACCCAGAAGTGTCTGCGCGTTTCGGGCAAGCACAACGACCTGGAAGAGGTGGGCCACGACACCTACCACCATACGATGTTCGAGATGCTGGGCAACTGGTCCTACGGCGATTACTTCAAGAAGGAGGCGATCGAGTGGGCGTGGGAACTGCTCCACGGCGTCTACAAACTGCCCGCCGACCGGATGTACGCCACCGTTTTCGAGGGTTCGGAGGAGGACGGGGTGCCGTTCGACCAGGAGGCTTACGACATCTGGCACCGGTTCCTGCCCGCGGATCATATCATCCGCGGCAACAAGCACGACAACTTCTGGGAGATGGGCGAGACGGGTCCCTGCGGTCCCTGCATCGGAAATTCACTACGACCTGCGCGACGAGTCGGAGATCGCCGCCAAACCGGGCCGCGAGATGGTCAACACGAGCCATCCGCAGGTGATCGAGATCTGGAACCTGGTCTTCATGCAGTTCAACCGCAAGGCGAACGGCTCGCTGGAGGAGCTTGCGGCCAACTGTGTCGATACGGGCATGGGCTTCGAACGTCTGTGCATGATCCTGCAAGGGAAAGAAGTCGAATTACGACACCGATGTTTTCCAACCCACGATCCAGCGCATCGCCGCCATGTCTGGCAAAACGTACGGTGCGGATGAGAAGTGCGACGTGGCCATGCGCGTGATCGCCGACCACCTGCGCGCCATTTCCTTTTCGATCGCCGACGGCCAGCTTCCTTCGAACGTGAAGGCGGGTTATGTGATCCGCCGCATTCTGCGCCGCGCCGTCCGCTACGGCTATACCTACCTGGGCTTACCGAGCCCGCTCTGCCGCCTGGTGCCCGGTCTGGTCGATCAGATGGGCGGCCAGTTCCCCGAGCTCAAGGCCCAGCAGGGACTGATCGAGAAAGTGATCGAGGAGGAGGAAAGCTCCTTCCTGCGCACGCTCGCTACGGGCATCAACCTGTTGGACGGCGTGATGGCCGAGGTTCGCAAGAGCGGCGGCGAACGCATTTCCGGCAAGGACGCTTTCCTGTTGTACGATACCTTCGGATTCCCGATCGACCTGACGGAGCTGATCGCCCGCGAGCAGGGGATCGAGGTGGATCTGGCCGCCTTCGAAACCGAGCTGCAGGCCCAGAAGGAGCGTTCGCGCAACGCTGCTGCGGTCGATACCGACGACTGGGTGGAGCTGATCCATATCAAGCGAGAGCGTGTTCATCGGTTACGATACGCTGAGCGCCGCAGGTGAAGGATCGCCCGCTACCGCCGTGTGTCCTCCAAAGGCAAGACCTCTCCTACCAGCTGGTCTTCGACCGCACTCCGTTCTACGGCAATTCCGGCGGTCAGATCGGCGATATCGGCTATATCGAAACGCCAACGAACGCATCGCGGTCGTGGCCACCGAGAAGGAAAACGGACTGATTATCCATATCGTTACCAAACTGCCCGAGAATCCCGAGGCGATTTCATGGCCGTCGTGGACGGAGAAACGGCAGGCGGCTGCCAACAACCATACCGCCACCCATCTGATGCATGAAGCGCTGCGCAAGGTGCTCGGCGCGCATGTCGAGCAGAAAGGTTCGATCGTGACGCCCGAATACCTGCGCTTCGACTTCTCGCACTTCCAGAAGGTGACGCACGAGGAGCTGCGCAAGGTGGAGCAACTCGTCAATCGGGCCATCGCGCGAACTATCCCCTCGTGGAGAAACGCGAGGCCACCAAGGAGAGGCTGCAGAAATGCGGTGCGATGATGCTCTTCGGCGAGAAGTACGGCGACCGGGTGCGTATGGTCCGCTTCGGGTCCTCGGTCGAGCTGTGCGGCGGTACGCACACCAGCGCCACGGGCAACATCGGCTTCTTCAAGATCCTGACCGAGAGCGCCATTTCCGCCGGTGTACGACGTATCGAGGCCACCACGGGGGCGAAGGCCGAGGAGATCTATGCGGCCGAAGATACGATGCGCGACGTGAGCGATTATCTGCACAACCCGCAGGTGCGTGCAGGCCGTGAAGAAGATGCTCGAGAGCAACGAGAAGCCCTCTCGAAGGAGGTCGAGACGATGCGCCGCGAGCAGGTTGCGCAGTGGGCCGACAAGATCACCGCCTCTACGCCCGAGCGTGGCGGCGTGCAGCTTTTGGCTACGCAGACCGACCGCCGTCCCGACTTCGTGAAGGACCTGGCCTACAACCTGCGCCAGCGTTCGCCCAGGCTGGTTTTCGTCGTGGGTTCCGTCTGGGACGGGAAGCCGACGCTGACGGTGATCTCGGCGACGAGATCACGGCCTGCGGCGTAAATGCCGGAGCCGTCGTGCGCGAGGCCGCGAAGCTGATGCAGGGCGGCGGAGGCGGCGGCGGCGGCGGACAGCCTTTCCTGGCGACGGCGGGCGGTAAGAACCCCGATGGCATCCAGGCGGCTATCGACAAGGCCGTAGAACTGATTGTGGAACAAGTAAAGTAATGTTTCGGATGAGTAATCGCAAAGTATTGCTGATGATCCTCGACGGTTGGGGCATCGGCGACGGACAGAAGGGGGATGTCATCGCACAGGTCCATCCCGCCTATATCTCGGCCATGACGCGGAAATATCCCCATGCCGAACTGCGCACGGACGGCGAGAACGTCGGGTTGCCCGATGGACAGATGGGCAATTCCGAGGTGGGGCACCTCAATATCGGCGCGGGCGGGTGGTCTATCAGGATCTGGTGAAGATCAACCGGGCCTGCCGCGACGACTCGATTCTGGAGAATCCCTAAATCGTGAGGCAGCGTTCGAATACGCCAAGAAGAACGGGGTGAACATGCACTTCATGGGGCTCGTGTCGGACGGCGGAGTGCACTCGTCGCTGGATCATCTCTTCAAGCTCTGCGACATCGCCGCCGAATATAAGATCGAAAATACCTACGTGCACTGCTTTATGGACGGCCGCGACACCGATCCGCGCAGCGGCAAGGGTTTCGTCGCCGACCTCGAAAAGCACATGCGGGAACCATCGACGGGCAAGGTGGCGACGATCGTAGGCCGTTATTACGCCATGGACCGCGACAAACGCTGGGAGCGGGTGAAAATCGCTTACGACGCGCTGGTCAACGGCATCGGCGAGAGGGCGTCAGATATGGCGAAGCGGTCCAAAAATCGTATGACGAAGGGGTTACCGACGAGTTCGTGAAGCCTTTCGTGCGCATCGACGAGAACGGCAATCCGATCGGTATGATCCGGCCGAACGACGTGGTGATCTTCTTCAACTACCGGAACGACCGGGCCAAGGAGCTGACCATCGTACTCACACAGGAGGACATGCCCGCAGAGGGCATGCACACGCTGCCGCTCTACTACTGCTGCATGACCCCCTACGACGCCAAGTTCGAGGGGCTGCATATCCTCTTCGACAAGGAGAACGTAGCCGACACGATTGGCGAGTATGTCGCGAAGCTGGGGCTTTGCGCAGCTGCGCATCGCCGAGACGGAGAAATACGCCCACGTCACCTTCTTCCTGAACGGCGGCCGCGAAGCGGAATTCGCAGGCGAGGACCGCATTCTGGTGGCGTCGCCCAAGGTCGCCACGTACGACCTCCAGCCCGAAATGAGCGCTCCGGAAGTGGCTGACAAGCTGGCCGCCGCGCTGGGTGAGCGGAAATTCGACTTCATCTGCCTGAATTTCGCCAACGGCGACATGGTGGGCCATACGGGCGTCTGAGGCGATCGTGAAGCCCAGGCCGTGAAGGCTGTCGACATCTGGCCGACGACAGTGCGTCGCCAAGGTCGTGGAAGCGGCCAAGGCCAACGGCTACGAGGTGGTGATGATCGCCGACCACGGCAATGCCGACGGCGATTTTCGTTTTTGATGTCGGGCCGGAATCCGGTTGCGTCTGGTACTCCTCGGAATTTACGCCGCTAATGGTCGTCCGGTTGGCGTGGCAAATCTGGTATTCGGTATTCGTCCGGTTGTTTGTGATGAAGCCATGGCAAAATGGAAACAAGTTTGCTCCGCGCTCGGCCTTGCAAATCGGTTTGACGGGGAAGAGCCGCAGTTTGTTTTAAAACGGCAAAATGAAGATCGCCGATTTTGGGCGAGGCGTGGCCAGCGGCCATTTTATGCTGGCGCAGCGGTCGCCGGTTGTCTTTGGAAGAATGTCGGCAGGGTTCGTCGAGGCGCGGTCGAACGTTCGAACAGTGGCGTTGTTCGGACGGTCTTTGATGGACAACGAAACCGGCCGAAAGCGGATGCCGCGGTCGTCGGCAAAGGGAAAACGTCATGCCTTGTTTGCGGTACCTGCGTTGATCCGTGAAATTCCTGACGGGAGGATGGACCGGACAGTCGGTGGTTTGTGTGGGTTTGGCTGGCGCAACTTCTGCTGTTTCGGCAATCGGCTGGGCAGAAGCGCGTGCGACCGGCGTCGACGAGCCGATGATGGCCGCGGACCGGAATGTTTTTCCTGGGCGGCGATGCATGACCGCGGTCGTCGCAAATCGGACGAGGCTTCGCTCCTGCGTGTTGGGAATTTCCGCGAACTGGGCGAGGCGATCGTCGACGAGCCGATGTTGAGACCGGAATGATCCGGGAACTGGGTGTGCGGGCGGCCGGCAGGGCAGGGCAGGCGACGCATATCGTCGCCGCGACGCTCCGCGGTGCGGCCGAACTGCTGTTGCAGCGGGGCGAACATCCCGAAACCGAGATCGACCGCGTGACCACGCCGGGAGGGATCACCGTCCGCGGTCTGAACGAAATGGAGCAGGCCGGATTTTCGGCAGCCGTGATCCGCGGGGTTGAAGGCCTGCAAATAGGCGGAGGATGATCCAGCAACGGGAAGCGTCCGGATCGATTTGCCATCCGGACGCTTCCCGTCTGTTGTTGAAAGGGTTATTTTTTCAGGTATGCTTCGATGTTGCGGGCGACGCAGCGCACGAGCGTTCCGTGTCGATCGCTTCGCCCGTTGCCGGGCCCATGCGTTGTGGGGCGAAGCGAGCAGACGGTAGGGGTCGCGCAGGGCGAGCAGCGGGTTGTCGGCCTTGACCGGCTCCGACGAGAATACGTCGAGCGCGGCGCCGGCGATCCAGCCGTCGTCGAGCGCTTCGGCCAGCGCCGCTTCGTCGACGATGCCGCCGCGGGCGACGTTGACGAGCAGGGCCGAGGGTTTCATCCGGCGGAGCTGCTCGGCGCCGATCAACCCCGCGGGTGAGGTCGTTGAGCGGGGCGTGGACCGACACGATGTCGGCCCATCGGAGCAGTTCGGTGAGCGGAAGCGCGGGGTAAGGCTCCTCGCGCACGACGCCCGACGTGGAGTGTAGCTCACTTCGCAGCCGAATGCCGCCGCCAGCCGCGCCACCTCGCGGCCGATGGCGCCCAGTCCGACGATGCCCCATTTCGAGCCGTAGAGCTGGGGTGGTGCGGTCGAAGTGGAACTGGCGCGGCGGCGGGCGTAGGCGCGCCGCTCTTGACGTAACGGTCGTAGTAGACGATGCTCGTCGCAGCAGGCCGATGGCCGCTCCGAGCGTGGTCTCCGTCACCGAATGGGTCGAGTAGCCCACGGCATTCCTTCACCGCAATCCCCAGCTCGGCCGCGGCTTCGAGGTCGATGTGGTTGGTGCCCGTGGCCGCCACGCAGATCAGCCGCAGGCGGGGCAGTTGCGCAATCATTTCGCAGCGTCGAGCCGCACCTTGTTGGTGACGACGATTTCGGCATCGCGGCAGCGGTCGGCGACCTCTTCCGGGCGTCGTCATGTCGTAACCGGTGTAGTCGCCCAGCGCTTGGATGGGCCGAGGTCGGCGTCTCCGAGTGAGTACTCGTCCAGAAAAAAATCTTCGGTTTCATCTTTAACGGTTTATGGTTTTGCGGTTTCAGCCCTCATTTCTCCCAGCAGGCCTCGCACTACGACCGACGCGCAGCCGATGCCGAAGAGCGCGGGCAGGTAGGATATGGTGCCCACGTTCGATTTCTTGTTCTGCTCCTCGCAGAGGATCAGGGCTCCTTCGCGCATCGGCTCGGGAGAGTATACGGCCCTGAACCCCCGGCGGACGCCGATCTTGTGGAGCCGTTTGCGCAGCATGTGGGCCAGCGGACAGTGGTGGGTTTTGGAGATGTCGGCGATCTCCATGCGCGTGGGATCGGTTTTCGCTCCGGCACCCATCGAACTGACCAGCGGAACGCTCCAGCCAGCGCATTGATCAGCGCCAGCTTCGGCGAGAGGGTGTCGATCGCATCGACTGCGTAGTCGAACTTTGCCGAGTCGAGCAACAGGTCGGTTTCCTCGTCCCTGATATATTTCCTGACCACCGTGAGCTGCAAACTCGGGGTTGATGTCCCGCAGCCGCTCGGCGAGAATCTCGGCCTTCTGCCGTCCGACGGTCGAGTGGAGGGCGACCAGCTGGCGGTTGATATTGCTCGCGTTCACGGCGTCGGCATCGGCGACGGTCATGCGGCCCACGCCTGCCCGGGCGATCATCTCGGCGGCATAGGCGCCCACGCCGCCCAATCCGACGACCAGCACGTGGGCCGCACGCAGTTTTTCGAGTTTTTCCGCTCCCAGCAGGAGCTCCGTTCTTTCGAGCCAGTTGTCAGTCATCGTTCGAATATCTCTCTGTAATTGCGGTATATCGCGCATTTCAACAGTTCAGGGTCGAGGTCTTTCGCTTGGGCGATCCGGCGGTAAATCTCCTCGATCGGCACGTCGCTTTCGTCCGTTTCGGCGAAGAGGTTTTCGACCGGCGTGCGCCGCAGGGCTTCGACCGTCGGGGTGAGCGGAACGTCCGTCCCCGAAGGAGAGGTAGTAACCCTTCTTTATGGCTTCGGCCGCCTGCTGGGACGATCCGATGAAGCCGTGGAAGATCACCGCCCGCAGTGCATGGGGAGCCAGTTCGCGCATGACCGCTTCGAAGGCCTTCACGCAGTGCAGCACGACCGGTTTGCCGAGCCGTTCGGCCCAGTCGAGCTGTTCGCGGAAAATCCGGAGCTGGGCCTCCCGGCCGACCGTGCCGGCATAGTCCAGGCCGATCTCGCCGACCAGATCGACTTCGCCGAACCGGGGGACGATCTCTTCGATTCGCCGTGTTTCCGCCTGCCAGGGATGAATCCCTGCGAAAGAGGGCTCCAAAGCCTTGCCGGTGGGACGGTGCGTGTGGATATCGACTATGCTGCATTTCATAATGCGGATCGCTCTGAAAAGACAAAGTTATGATTTTTCAGTCGGCGAAAAAAAAAATTTAGGCTGCATGGGGCTGTTCGTATCGGAAAAATCGTATCTTTTCGCACGCGAAAATGGCTGTTATTACGCTAACAACAAACATTGCCTGGAAAATCAATGCAAAAATAATCAAACAAAATTTATTAATCATGTCGAAAATCATTACATTACGCAAGGGTTTAGACATCAATCTGGTGGGCAAACCCCAGGAGTCTCTCGCCGACGCGCCGCACGCTTCGGAGTACGCCCTCTCGCCCCTCGATTTCGAGGGTGTGACTCCCAAGCTGCTGGTAAGGAGGGCGATCGGGTCAAGCGGGCACCCCGTTGTTCTTCAACAAGTACAACGAACGCGTGCTCTTCACCTCGCCCGTCAGCGGTACGGTGTCCGCGATCAACCGCGGAGAGAAGCGTTGCATTCTCAACGTGACGGTTCAGGCCGATGCGACCCAGATGTACGAAGAGTTTGCCAAGCTGAACGTGCAAACCGCTTCCCGCGAAGAGATTATCGATCTTTTGCTCAAGTCCGGGCTTTGGCCCATGATTATCCAGCGGCCTTACGGTATCATCGCCGACCCGAGCGACACACCGAAGGCCGTTTTCGTTTCGCGTTCGATTCCGCACCGCTGGCTCCGGATTACAACTTCGTGCTGCGCGCCGAGTGAGAAGCGGAACCTCGACCGGTATCGAAGCAATGCGCAAGCTCACTTCGGGCAAGGTGCATCTCTGGTGCGCGCCGGTGCGGAGGGCGAAATGGCATTTCTGAAGGGGGCTGAACTCCACGTTCGCAGGCAAGCACCCCGTCGGCAACGTCGGCGTGCAGATCCACCACATGGACCCCGTGAACAAGGGCGAAGTGGTGTGGACGGTCAACATCCAGGATCTGGCGATCATCGGCCGTCTGTTCAACGAAGGCCGCGTCGACATGACGAAGATCATCGCCGTGGCCGGCTCGGAGATCGAAAAGCCGCAGTACTGCCGCATCATCGCGGGCGCCAAGGTCGATTCGGTCCTCAAGGGCAACCTGAAGCCTCCCACAATGTGCGCATCATTTCGGGCAACGTGCTTACGGGCACGAAGACCCCGGCCGACGGCTTCATCGGTTTCTATGCCAATATGCTGACGGTAATTCCCGAGGGCAACCACTATGAGCTGCTGGGCTGGGCGATGCCCCGTCTCAAGAAATTTTCGGTATCCAGGGCCTATTTCTCATGGCTCTGCCCCAAGAAGGCCTACGACCTCGACACCAATCTCAACGGCGGCGAGCGCCCGTTCGTCGTGACGGGCCTTTACGAGCAGTATCTGCCGATGGACATTTACCCACCTACCTGCTGAAGGCGTGCCTCGCGGGCGACATCGAAAAGATGGAGAACCTCGGCATCTACGAGGTCACGGAAGAGGATTTCGCGCTGTGCGAATTTGTCGATCCCTCGAAGATCGAGATTCAGCAGATCATCCGCGACGGTATTAACTTAATGATCAAGGAGGCATAACGATGGGAGGATTAAGAAATTCGTAGACAAGTTGAAGCCGACCTTCTCCGAAGGCGGCAAACTTTCGTTCCTCGCATCGACCTTCGATGCGTTCGAGACGTTCCTTTTCGTACCGAACGACCACGACGCAGAGGAGCCCACATCCGCGATTGCAACGATATGAAGCGTACGATGATCGTGGTGGTCGTCGCCCTGATGCCGGCGCTTGTTGTTCGGTTTGTATAATACGGGCTACCAGGTGGGCATGACCGGCTGGGCAGCCTTTTGGTTCGGATTCCTGCAAGTGCTGCCGATGATCGTGGTTTCCTACGTGGTCGGTCTGGGCATCGAGTTCGCATTCGCGCAAAAGCGCGGACACGAGGTCAATGAAGGCTTCCTCGTTTCGGGTCTGCTGATCCCGATGATCATGCCCGTCGCGACGCCGCTGTGGATGGTCGCGCTGTCGACGGCCTTCGCCGTGGTCTTCGGCAAGGAGGTCTTCGGCGGTACGGGTATGAATGTCTTCAATCCCGCGCTGGTGGCGCGTGCATTCGCCTTCTTCGCCTACACCCCTTTTATTTCGGGTGAGAAGGTCTGGTTCGCCGACGACGCTGTTTCGGGTGCTACGGCCCTCGAACAACTCGCTACGAGTGGTACGATGAGTTATTCGACGGCGGACGCTTTCCTGGGCTTCATTCCGGGCTGCGTGGGCGAGACCTCGACGCTGGCGATTCTCATCGGCGCTGCGATTCTGCTCTTCACGGGCGTCGCTTCGTGGCGCACGATGGTCGTTCGTGTTATCGGCGGACTGGCAATGGGATACTTCTTCCAGGCACTCGGCGTGACGACCTACCCCGCTTGGTAGCATCTGATCGTCGGCGGCTTCGCCTTCGGCGCGGTGTTCATGGCCACCGATCCCGTGACTTCGTCGCAGACCCACCGGCCAGTACATCGTGGGATTCCTCACCGGTGCGCTCGCCGTGTTGATCCGTGTGGTCAACCCGGCCTATCCCGAGGGTATGATGCTTCGATCCTCTTTATGAATGCATTGGCTCCGCTGGTGGACTACTACGTGGTCGAGTCCAGCATCTCGCGCAGAAAGAAACGTGTTAAATTCGTAAAATAGGGGAGATATGGCAAAGAAAAAATTCGTATGCACTATCTGCGGACATGTTCACGAAGGTAACTCCGCGCCCGCTAACTGCCCCGTCTGCCAGGCTTCCTCGTCGGCATTTACGGAGGATCGGTCCGGCCAGAAAAAGGGCCTGTTCAGCGACAAGAACGGCAATGCATATATTATTATGTACTCTACGGTCATGGTCGTCATCGTGGCGACTCTGCTGGCCGTGGCTTCGCTCTCGTTGCAAAAGCGTCAGGCGGAGAACGAGTTGCAGGAGAAGAAGAGCAATATTCTCCAGTCGCTCGGGTACAGCCCCGACGAAAATCCGCAGGAGTTCGACCGGGCGCTGGCCGATTTCGACAACCGTCAAATCTTCGTCCTCGATGCCGACGGGTGAACGAAGGTCGAAAACTCCTCCGAGGAGGTCTTCGCGATGCTGAACGACCAACCAGAATATCCGCGATAATTCGACGATGCCAAGTTCCCTTATTCTTCGACCGAAGACGGTCGCGTCGTCATTCCGCTGATCGGTATGGGTCTTTGGGGCGATATCTGGGGGTATGTGGCGCTCGAAAAGGATATGGACACCGTGGCCGGTATCATCATGGCCCACAAGGGCGAAACCCCCGGTCTGGGTGCCGAGATCGCAACGCCGAAATATCAGGCGCAGTTCGCCGGCAAGAAGCTCTTCAAAGGCGACGAGTTCGTCTCCGTCAAACTGCGCAAGGGCGGTGCTCAGGACCCCGAACATGAGGTGGATGGTATTTCCGGCGGTACGAAGACCTCGGACGGCGTGACGGCCATGCTCTACAACAGCATGGCACCACTACCTGCCTTACTTCGAAAGTCAGCATCAGGCCGCAGCACAGTCGGCACCCGCTGCCGCGAACGAGGCTGCAAGTTCGGAAGTGTCTAACCAGCAAAACGTAAACGAGAACCATGAGTAAGAAAAGGAGCCGATCTTTTCGGCTAAGAACATGAAGTTCCTGACGAGGCCGTTCTCCGCGAACAACCCCGTCATCGTGCAGATCCTCGGTATCTGCTCGGCCCTGGCCGTCACCGTACAGCTCAAACCGGCGATCGTCATGGGCTTCCGTGGCGGTCGTCACGGGATTCTCGAGCATGGTGATGTCGCTGCCTGCGCAAGGGCGTTCCCTCGCGCATCCGTATTATCGTCCAGCTGGTCGTCATCGCCGCGCTGGTGATCCTCGTGGATCAGATGCTGAAGCTTTTGTCTATGAAGTCTCGAAGCAGCTCTCCGTCTACGTCGGACTGATCATCACCAACTGTATCGTAATGGGTCGCATGGAGGCTTTCGCTCTGGCCAACAAGCCCTGGGCGCGTTCCTCGACGGTATCGGCAACGGACTGGGTTACGGTCTGATTCTGGTGATCGTGGCTTTCTTCCGCGAGCTTTTCGGTTCGGGTTCGCTGCTGGGCTTCCGCATCGTTCCTGAGAGCTGGTATACGCCGAGGGCGGCTTCTACTCCAACTGCGGCCTGATGCTCTTCCCGCCGATGGCGCTGATCATCGTGGGCTGCATCATCTGGGTGCACCGGTCGCGCAACAAGGATTTACAGGAAAAGTAGCAGATAGCGTATGGAAACTCTGAATATCTTTATCCGGTCGATCTTCATCGACAACATGGTCTTCGCGTTCTTCTTCGGCATGTGCTCCTACATCGCCGTGTCGAAGAGCGTGAAAACCGCCCTGGGACTCGGCTGGCCGTTACCTTCGTGATGGTGATGACCGTTCCTCTGAACTACCTTTTGTACGAATACGTCCTCAAAGCCGATGTATTGGTCCCGGGTGTTGATTTGAGCTTTTTGACTTTCATCGTCTTCATCGCCACCATCGCGTCGTTCACGCAGTTAGTGGAAATGGCCGTCGAGAAGTTCTCGCCGACGCTTTACAATCAGCTGGGCATCTTCCTGCCGCTGATCGCCGTGAACTGCGCCATCATGGGCGGCTCGCTCTTCATGCAGCAAAAGGTCGATGCGCTGGAGCTTACCTCGCTCTGGCAGTCGATCGTCTATGGTCTGGGCTCGGGTCTGGGTTGGTGGCTGGCTATCGTGATGATGGCCGCCATCCGCGAGAAGACGACTTACTCGCAGATTCCCGCCGCGCTTCGCGGTCCCGGTATCGCTTTATCATTACCGGTCTGATGGGTATTGCGTTCATGATCTTCTCGGGTATCAAGTTGTAATCCTTTAAAAGAGATAAAAAGATGACGTTAACAATTATCATAGCGATCGTTGCCTTTCTGGTGATAACCCTGGTTCTCGTGGGGTTGCTTCTCTTTGCAAAGGCTAAACTGACCACCTCGGGCGAAGTGACCATCGACATCAACGACGGGGAGAAGGTCATCACCACCGAGAGCGGCGGCACGCTGCTTTCGACGCTGGCCAACAACAAGGTCTTCCTGCCTTCGGCCTGCGGCGGCGGCGGTTCGTGCGGCATGTGCAAATGCCAGGTGCTCGAAGGCGGCGGCGATATCCTGCCCACCGAGACCGGCTTTATTTCCGCAAGCTGGCCAAGGACCACTGGCGCCTGGGGTGCCAGGTCAAAGTTAAGGAGAATCTGAAAATCCAGGTGCCGAAGTCGGTGCTCGGCGTCAAGAAGTGGGAGTGCAAGTGGTCTCGAACCGCAACATTTCGACCTTCCTCAAGGAGTTCGTGGTGAAATTGCCCGAAGGCGAGAACCTCAAGTTCCGCAGCGGCGGTTACATCCAGATCGACATTCCGAAGTACGACGCCATCAAATTCTCCGACATGGACATCGACGAGAAGTTCCGCGAGGACTGGGACAAAATGAAGATGTGGGATCTGGTGACCAAGAATCCCGAACCGACGTTCCGCGCCTACTCGATGGCCAACCACCCGGCCGAGGGCAACATCATCATGCTCAACATCCGTATCGCCACTCCGCCGTTCGACAAGGCTAACGGTACGGATTCATGAAGGTCAACCCGGGTATCTGCTCGTCGTACATCTTCTCGCGCAAGCCGGGCGACAAGGTGACGATTTCGGGCCCCTACGGCGAGTTCTTCCTGCCTGACAACCTGCCCGATACGCAGGAGCTGGTCTTCATCGGCGGCGGTGCAGGTATGGCGCCGATGCGCAGCCACATCATGCACCTGTTCAAGACGGTCGTGGCATCTGCGCGCGTTGCCGGTTTCGTAAAACAGCGAGTCCACATAGCAGGTGACCGCCACGCGGTAGAGGTAGTGTTTATCCTTCATGAGTGCCGATGTTACGTGTGGGACAATCCGTCTGCGATTCCTCCGTCCGGCGTCGATTCGGCGGGAGGTCGCGATACCGGTCGTACGATACGTGGAAAACCGTGAGCCGCGGGGTATCGTCCGCTTGTCCGGAGCGCGAACGTCGTCGTTTGTAGTGTCGGAAAGGCGCGGACGGCCGGTGCGCCGGATCGGATGGGGCGCTTCCGGTTGAAGACGGAAAATGCAAGCGATGGAGCGAATACTCGTCTGGATTCGCCGTGCAGGTTCGTGACCTGTTTTGTTGAAGTTTTTTCATTTTCGGCATATTTTTTGAACCGTTTGTTTCAAAAAATACGCAGTCCCAACTGATGCATCCTTACTTTTAGCCTATAGTAACACAAAGCTGAGAACTGCGCACATACAGTTTCAGCTGTTTATCTGTTACTTTATAGGCTTTAGGATGGGATAAACAGGTTATCGGGCGGAGAGAATAATTTTTCTCTTCATTATGTTCTACCAAAAGTAAGACTTTTTATCGCTTTTACAAAATTTTGGCAATATAAATTTTATATAATATTGTATCAACGGGTCGTTTAGACGTTTTTCCATGTCGGGATCGGGTTTCAGGGGGGCATTCCGAAGGAGCAGGTTTGCGAATTGCAGCTCTTTGGAAGATTGTCCGGATGTAGAAGTCGTTCCGGAGCGGATGGAGGAGAGTTTCCCGCGGATAAAATAAAAGCTGCCGATCGGGTAGACCGGCAGCTTCATTGGGCGAAGGAAAGATTATTGCTTCATTTTGATAAGGATGACTCCGTTTTGCCACGTTCGCCGTATCGGACGACGGCCGAGGAGTCTTTGTATACTGAGATGCTTTCGATTAAGTCGGGATTCATCGTCTTCAACGTGTCTTGTTTCACCTCTTTGTCGTCGATGAATACCAGCGCCTTTTGATCGATCGATCGGGAGTGTCCAACGGAAGCTTGTCGTCCTGTCGTTTGGGGATCGGTCTTGCCGCACCGGACGGGCAGCGTATAACGTACGCGGACCGGTTCCCCGTCGATCGTGCCGGCCTTCCATGCCGGTGACGATGCGACGATGCGTGCGGCGGCTTCGCCCATAGCGGGATCGGGAGTATCGAGAACCTGTACCTCGGCGACGGAGCCGTTCTTTTCGACGACGAACGTGAGGATAACTTTACCGCTGCGGTCGTATTCGGCCGCACGGGCGTCGACCCAATGCTGGAAATCTTGCAGCGTTCCCTTGCCTTCGAAAAGCGGCATCTTTTCGGCGACGAGATAGACGTCCGCTTCGCCATTCGCTTTGCGGTAACGTTCTTGGGTATCCGGAGCTTTACGGATAGTCCCGACCGACACGATCTCGATGTCGGAGTCGCTCTGCCCGTTCGGCGGGTCGGTTCGGATTTCGGTGGCCTGCGAAGTGAACGAGAAACAGGCCAGCAGGAGCAGTACGACGGGAATACTTCCCGCCAGACGCAACAGCGCGCGGCTGTCGCCGGAGTGTTTGGTCATCATCTGGAATCGTTTTTTGGTTAGTGAATCCCGCAACCCGTTGGCTATGTCCGGACTATAACCGAACTGGGTTTTGAAGATCGTGGCGATGTATTCGGACGGATCGTACCCTTGCGTCAGTACGTCACGGTCGGCTTCGTACTCCTCGACTTCGGCCAGACGCCGTGCGGCGATCCGGACGAAAGGATTCCACCAGAGCAGGGCCTTGACGCACTCCATGACGATCCGCTCGGCGGAGTGACGGTGGCGGATATGGCTCAGTTCGTGGGCGACGACGGCCGCCATGTCGCTTTCGGGAATCGCATCGTGCAGATAGACCGTGCGGAAGAACGAGAACGAGGAGATGTCGGCCTGCGTCAGTACGATGTCGCAGTCGGCGCGGCGGATCGTCCGTGCGCCGTGCCGGAGACGGCGGATTCGCACGATCTGGGCGATCATCGCGCCGAACGAGAGCAGCACGCCGAGGGCGTACAGGAACAGCGTGACGGCGACAGGCAGCGACGGAGTACCGGCATCGGTGGCGGCCGGTGCGGCGGTTGGTGCGGCGGCCGCGACGGGATCGGCTGCCATATAGAGTGTTTCGCCTGTCCAGACGGGAATGCTGAGCGCAGGGATGAGGGCGGCCAGCAGCATCGCGCCGATCAGATAGAGCCGGCAGTGGAGGAACGCCGTCCGGCGTTCGAGCAGCACCGAGTAGGCCAGCAGCAATGCCGCGCTGCATACGAGAACTTCGAGTGCGTAGATCAGCAGTTCTTTCATGGCGTCAGCGTTTTTTGCGGATCTGTTGCATGACGGAGAGGATCTCGTCCATCTCCTTCATCGAGATGTTCTCGTGTTTCGAGAAGAAGGTGACCATCTGCGCGAACGATCCGTCGAAATAGGTGCGCAACATCGACTGCATCTGCCTGCCGGCGACCTCTTCGCGTGAGACGAGCGGTGTGAAGACATAGCTCTTTCCCTCGCTGCGGTGGGCGACGTAGCCTTTATTTTCCAGAATCTTGATGAAGGTGGCCACCGTGGTGTACTTCGATTTGGGTTCGGGGATGACGGCGAGGATGTCGTTGACCGTTCCCTCGCCGAGCGACCAGAGCATCTGCATGATGCGTTCTTCGCCGTCGGTAAGCGGTTCGATTGCGGGTATTTTCATGGCGGGGCGTTTTTTTTTCGTTACGACAAATTTAGTACTAAATTTTAGATAAACAAGTGTTTCTACGATTTTTTTAGTAGGAATAAGCTTTTCGGCGGAATACCTTGATATTAAGCGGCCTCTTCTATGTTTTCCGCTGTCGAAACCGTGCGGGGCGGAGCTGCGGCAGTCTGCTTTTCGGCATGACGCCTCCGGCCGCCGAAGCGTTCCGTCCCGACCGGCATCCGATTATTCGGGAAAAGCGTCGGGGCAGCATAGGGTATTTCAGACTATTTTATTAATTTTGAGGCGATGAAAAACATAGTTTTCGATTTGGGCGGGGTGGTGTTCCACCGCGATGCGAAAAAGGTGCGCAAGGAGTTGATCGATTTTTTTCGCGTTTATTTTCGCGGCGAAGATGCCCCTTTTCTGGGAGGAGTACGATCGGGGGACGCTGACCTTCGACGAGGTGTTGGACGAACTGAGCCGGTCGAAAGGCTGCGACCGCGCCGTGGCCGAGGATTATCTGCGCGAAGCGCTGGATCGTCAGGAGGCGGTTCCGCAGACTGCGGCCTTGATCCGCGACCTGAAACGGGCCGGATACCGGCTTTACGTGCTCTCGAACATGTCGCGGGAGTTCATCGATTTTCTGCGCCGGACCGAGATTTACGGGTGCTTCGACGGAGAGGTGGTTTCATGCGAGGAGGGTGTCGTCAAGCCCGAACCGCGCATCTATGAGATTCTGCTCGACCGTTTCGGTCTCGATCCCGCCGAAACGCTCTTCATCGACGACCGCCGCTCGAATCTCGAAGCCGCCGCGGCATTCGGTATTGCGACGTTCCATTTCCGTGAGCCGGAGTCGAGTTGCACGCAGTTGCGCGAAATGTTGTTGCAGAAGGAGTAATCACTTACCTTATAATACGCTAAAACACGAACAAGATGGGATTTTTTAAGGAATTCAAGGAGTTTGCCCTCAAGGGAAACGTGATGGACATGGCCGTCGGCGTAATCATCGGCGGCGCTTTCGGCAAAATCGTCTCGTCGCTGGTGAATGACATCCTGATGCCGCCGATCGGAGCATTGCTCGGCAATGTGAACTTCACCGACCTGCGGCTCGACATTTCGAAGATCCGCGACATGTCGCAGGCCGTAGGCGAAGTCGTTAACGAGGTGACGCCCGACGGTGTGAACATCGCCGGCAAGGCAGCCGAGACACTGGAACCGGTCTATTGGAACTACGGCGCTTTCATCCAGCAGTGCATCGACTTTACGATTCTGGCTTTCTGCGTCTTCATGATGGTGAAATTGATGAACCGTCTGATGAAGAAAAAGGAGGAGGCGCCCCAGCCTGCACCGGAACCCGCTCCGACGAAAGAGGAGCTGCTGCTCGCCGAGATCCGCGACCTGTTGAAGGAGAAGAAGTGACAGGGAGCGCCCTGATGAAGAAACGATCCGCGACCATCCGGTCGCGGGGATCGTTTCTTCATGTCCGGCGGATTTATTCCACCGGTTCGAAGGCTTTGTCGGGATTGCCCGTCCATTTATAAAGCTGTACGGTACTGCTCTGATTGCCCGTCTGCTTGTCCTTGGCGTTGTGCGAGATGTAGAAATAACCGTCGCCGATGGGGCAGAGTCCCGTCGTACCCCATTTGAAATTCCAACCCCACGTATCGCTTTGCGCATCATGCAGTCCTTCGGGCAGCAGCGAGAGCACCTCTGCCTCGACGGCGGGATCGAACCCTTGTAGCTGCTTGCGCTCGGGAGCCTTGCTGTCTGCCGCACGCGGAGGTCCGCCTTCGCGCGGGCCGACTGGCACTGCGTAAGGGCGTTGTTCACCTCTGCACCTGCGTTGAGCAGAGTCTGCTGGAACGCCAGCTTGGTCTCCTCCTGCTGTGCCTTGGCGATCTTCACGCGGGCACGGTTGGCGTTGGCGTTGAAGATCGGTTGCAGGAGCGATCCTGCGGCTACTCCAGAGCAGCTTGCCGGGATTGACGATGCCTGCGCCGCTGCTGTTGGTCCAGCCCACTGAGCCGCTCAGCGTGATCGACGGATAAAGGGCCGAACGGGCACTCGCCGTGGCGTAGTAAGACTGCATCAGCGAGTATTCGGCGCTGCGTACGTCGGGGCGGTTCGAAAGCATTTGTACGGGTACGCCCACCGTCAGGTCGTCGGGCAGCTGCTGATTGTCGAGATTGCCGCGGCCGATGGTGTGCGGAACCTCGCCCAGCAGCGAGCAGAGCGAATTCTCGATCTGCGTGCGCTGGTATGCGATGTCGTGCAACGACGCCTCGATGGCAAGCGTGTTGGCCTCGTACTGGGCCACTCCGGCTTCGTTGGCGTAGCCCGCCTCCTTCATCGCCCGCATCGTGCGCACGCTCTCGCGCCATTTCACGGCCGTCTGCTCCGTTACCTCATACTGGCTGTCGAGCATCAGCAGCGTGTATAGAGGTTGGCCACGCCTGAGATCAGCTGCGTCTTCACGGCCTGCTCGTACTCCCGGCTCTGGGCGTAGAGCGCTTGGATTTGCGCTTGGCATTGGTCAGGCCGTTGAAAATGTCGATCTGCCAGCTTGCCGTCACGGGAATCCAATACGTCTTCGCCGTCGCACAGTCGAAGCTGCTCAAACTGCCCTGCGGGGCGAAGTTGAACGACGGCAGGTAGGCCAGGCGTGCCGATTTAAGTGTCGCCTCGGCCTCCTTTACGCGCCACTGCGCCGACAGCAGGTCGGTGTTGTTCTCCAGCGCCAGCCCGATAAGCGTCTGCAACTAGGGATCAGAGAACATTTCCTCCCAGCCGATGTTGCCCATCGTGGTCGTGTCGGCGGTTTCGGCCGATCCGTAGAGCCCTGCGGTCGTCACCTCGGGACGGGTGTAGGGTTTGTAGATGCCGCAGCCGGTCAGCGCCGCCGCGGCGTATATAATCAGCTTTTTCATGTGTTACTCTTTCTCGTTTTTACACTCCTCCAGCTCGGCGCGCACGGCCCACTGCGGATCGGGATCGAATTCCAGCGGCTTGACCTTCTCCTGCAACGTCTGGAAGACGATGAACAGGGACGGCACAAGGAACAACAGAGCCAACGTTCCGACGATCATACCTCCCACGACACCCGAACCGAGGGTGGAGTTACCGTTTGCGCCTACGCCGTGCGAGAACACCAGCGGAATCATACCGAATACGCAGGTGAGGACGGTCATCAGAATCGGGCGGAGACGGGCCTTGGCGGCCGACACGGCGGCTTGCGAGAGGCTCATGCCTCCGGCGCGGCGGTCGGCGGCGTACTCCGTAATCAGGATGGCCGTCTTCGAAAACAGACCGATCAGCATGATGATACCCGTTTGCAGGTAGATATTGTTTTCCAGCCCCATCACCTTGGCGAAGAGGAACGAACCCAGCAGACCGCACGGCACCGGGCGAGGATGACGGCGAACGGAATGAGGAAACTCTCGTAGAGGGCACTCAGGATGAGGTAGATCAGCAGAAGACAGATGCCGAAGATGATGTCGTGTTGCTGCCGGTCTGGGCCTCCTCGCGGGTGATGCCGTCGAACTCGTAGCCGTAGCCTTTCGGGAGCACCTGGGCCGCCGACTTCCTGAATGGCCTGGATGGCGTCGCCCGACGAATAACCGCTGGCGGCCGTGCCGTTCACGGCGATCGAGTTGTAGAGGTTGAAGCGGTTGAGCACTTCGGAACTGTATACCCTCGTCAGATTTACGAACTGTCCCAGGGGAGCCATCTCCCCGCTGTTCGTACGCACGAAGACGTTGTTGAGCGACTCGGTGTTGAGTCGGTATTTCGGGTCGGACTGGATCGTCACGCGGTATACCTTCGAGAAGCGGTTGATGTTCGACACGTACTGTCCGCCGTAGTAACCTGCCAGGGTCGAAAGAATCGATTTGGGCGAGACGCCGGCACGCTTGGCCTTCGCCGCGTCGATGCTTACGACATACTGCGGGAAGTTGATGTTGAAGGTCGAGTATGCGCAGTTCGATCTCCGGGCGCTGGTTCAGCGCTCCGATGAACCGCAGGTAGATGTTGTAGAAGTCGGTCAGGCTGCCGTCCGACTTATCCTGCAGGTTCAGCGAGAAGCCGGTCGAGGTACCGTAACCCGAAATCATCGGCGGTGCGACGGCGAAGATCTGTGCATCCTTGATATCGGCCGTCCGGGCGTAAATCTGACCGATGACCGCGTTTACGTCATCCGTTTGTTCGGACGCTCGGCCCAATCCTTGAGCTTGATGATACCATACCGTAGGACGATCCCTGACCGGCGATCATACCGTAGCCGGCTACCTGCATGTAGTCCCTGATCTGCGGAATGGCCGTTAATGCGGGCGGAGACCTCTTCCATGACCTGATGCGTCTCGGCGAGCGAGCTACCCGGGGCCGTCGTTACGTTGATCATGATTGTACCCTGGTCTTCGTCGGGTACCAGACCCGTCTTGGTGCTGTTCATCAGCAGAGCCAGCGCCGCGAATGTCAGTCCGAGCGTCGACCACATCAGCCACTTGTGCTTGATGAAGAGCAGCACGCCGTGCTTGTACTTGTTGACCAAGGTTCCGAAGCCCGTGTTGAAGGCCTTGCGGAAACGCGCGGCGAAGTTGTCGCGCATCTCGCCGTTTTCGTCGAGGTAGGGCTTCAGGAGCATGGCGCAGAGGGCCGGGGACAGCGTAAGTGCGTTGATCGCCGAGATACCCACGGCCACGGCCATCGTGATACCGAACTGCGTGTAGAAGACACCCGACGTTCCGCCCATCATGGCTACGGGAATGAACACGGCCATGAAGACCAGCGTCGAGGTGATGATCGCCGAGGTGATGCCCGACATGGCGTCGATGGTTGCCATATAGGAGGATTTGTAGCCCGCGTCGAAACGTGCCTGGCACAGCCTCCACCACGATGATGGCGTCGTCCACGACCGTACCGATCGCGAGCACCAGCGCGAAGAGCGTCAGCAGGTTGATCGAGAAGCCCGCCACCGAAAGGAAACCGAACGTACCCATCAGCGACACGAGGATCGAAACGGTCGGGATCAGCGTCGAACGTATGTCCTGCAGGAAGACGTAGACCACGAGAATAACGAGGATGATGGCTTCGATCAGCGTTTTGATCACTTCTTTCATCGAGGCGTAGAGGAAGTCGTTCACACTCTGGAGGTGTGCGACGGCGATGCCTTTGGGAGTTCGCTTTCGCACTTCGTCCAGCAGTGCGTTGACGTCGTTCACGACCTGCGTGGCGTTCGAACCGGCCGTCTGGAAGACCATCGTGCTGACGCCCGGATGGCCGTTGGTGTAACCTTGTAAGCATAGGATTCGCTGCCCAGCTCGATGTCGGCGATGTCTTTCAGGCGTAGGAGCGTGCCGTCGGGCTTCGAAGCAGCACGATCTGGCCGAACTCTTCGGGCGTCTGCGTTGGCGTCCGCGGTATTTCATCGTGTACTGGAACGTGTTCTGCGAGTTCTCACCCAGCGTACCGGTTGCCGACTCGATGTTCTGCTCGGCGAGCGCGGCCGTTACGTCCGACGGGATGAGCTTGTACTGCGCCATTACGTCGGGTTTCAGCCAGACGCGCATCGAATAGTCGGCGCCGAGGGTGAAGGCTTCGCCGACGCCGCGCGAATACGGAGGATGCGCGGTTCGACGTTGATCTTCGAGTAGTTGGAGAGGAACGTCTCGTCGTAGGAGTCGTCGGGGCTGTACAGCGAGAATATTTTACCATCGAGGTCTGGCGCTTCATGGTGGAAACGCCGATCTGGGTTACCGCGGAAGGCAATTGGCCGGTGGCGCGGGAAACTTTGTTCTGTACGTTCACGGCGGCCATGTCGGAATCAGTCCCTGGCGGAAGTAAATGGTTACCGAGGCGCTGCCGACTGCTGCGCTGGAGGTGATGTAGGTCATGTTCTCCACACCGTTGATAGCTTGTTCGAGCGGTACGATGACCGATTTCTGGATGGTCTCGGCACTGGCGCCCGGGTAGCTGGCGCACGCGGACCATCACCGTCGGGGGAGCGATATCGGGATACTGCTCGACGGGGAGCGTCGCAACACCGATCATACCGCCGATGACGATTACAATTGAGATGACCGACGCCAGTACGGGTCGTTCTATGAAATGCTTCAGTGTCATAGGTTATTCCTCCTTTCTCGGTTTGGGTTGCGGACTCGGGAGCTGCAGCGGCTGCTGCGGCCTGGCCCTTGGAACGATGGGCGTACCTTCGCGCAGCAGGCCCACGCCTTCGGCAACGATCACATCGCCCGGCGTAAGTCCGGACGTGCTATATACTCTCGCGGCCGTTGAGATCTTCTCCACGTCGATCATCGCCGAAGCGGCCTTGCCGTCCTCTACTTTATATACGTATACTTGTTCTGGAGTTCGAAGGTTGCAACCTGCGGTACGGCTATACAATCCTTGTGGATGTTGGGCACGATCACGCTGCCCGCGCCGCCGCTATGCAGCAGCCCGTCCGCATTGGGGAACACGGCGCGCAGCGACACGCTGCCCGTCGAGGTGTCGATGACGCCGCTGATCGACTCCACGCGGCCCGCCGGTCATAGACCGAACCGTCGCTGAGCACCAGCCGTACGCCCGGGCATGCTCTTGAGCGTGTTCGGCGATCGAACCGTACTGACGTGTCAGGTTGAGGAGCTGGTTTCTCGGTCATCGAGAAGTAAACGTATACGTCCGAGTTGTCCGATACGGTCGTCAGCGGTTGCGGAATCGATGCGCTTACCAGGGCGCCCACACGATACGGCAGCGTTCCCACCACGCCGTTGGCCGGAGCCTTCACGACCGTATAGGAGAGGTTGTTGGCGGCGTTCTGTCAGCAGGTTGTTCTTGGCCGTCGAAAGGTCGAACTGCGAAACGACGTTATCTGGGGCGTTTCTTCAAACGCCATACGGGAAGTTCGCCTCTTGCCTACCGCAATGCGAAGTAGGCCGAATCGGTAAAAAGTGGTAACGAAATCCGTAATCCGTGTAGGTCGTGCAGTGCGGAATCTCCGTAATTTTGCATCGTGAACCTAAAAACGAAGAGACGATGAGAAGAATCGCATGTCGGCAGGCAGTCGTTTTTGCACTGCTGATCGGTTCGGCAGGAACAATTCATGCACAGGAAAACACGATGAGAGAGAATCCTATCTTTGGGCAGATCTTCCCGCAGGGCGAGAAGCTGCCGGAGGAATTTTCGGCCTATTTTATCGGTCAGGCCTACCGTGCGCCGCTGGTGCGCGACGAGGCGTTGAACTGTCCGGTGTCGAACGTGACTTTCAGTCCCGGATGCCGCAACAACTGGCACAGCCATACCGGAGGGCAGCTGCTGCTTGTCACGGCCGGCCGGGGCTATTATCAGGAACGGGGTGAACCGGCGCGGCTGTTGTTGCCGGGCGACGTGGTCGAGATCGCGCCCGACGCGGTCCACTGGCACGGCGCGGCTCCTGACAGTTGGTTCTCGCATCTGGCCGTCGAGACCAATCCGCAGATCAACAAGAATAGGTGGCTCGAACCGGTGGACGACGCGCAGTATGCAGCGGCGACCGCCGGGACGGAGGAATTCCGCAGCCGGATGTCCCGGACGGCGCTCCGCAATTTCGATGCGTTGTTGCCGGCATGCAAGTCGGAGTTGGAACAGAGCGATCCCGAACTGGCGGAGATCGTCGGCAATTTCGCCTTCGACGAGGTGTTGCGTTACGGAGAACTCGACGAGCGGACGCGCAGAATGACCCTTCTCGCTTCGGCGATCGCCTTGCAGGCGGAGGGGGTCTACCGCTCGCTGCTCGACGCGGCGCTCGACGGCGGCGTGACGCCCGTCGAGGTGAAGGAGATTTTGTATCAGGCCGTGCCTTACGTCGGTTTGGCCAGGACCTTCGATTTCATCGGCATAGCCAACGATGTGCTGCGGCGACGGGGCGTGACGTTGCCGTTGGAGGGGCAGTCGACCGTTTCGCCCGATGACCGCTTCGAAAAGGGACTGGCCGTACAGCGATCGATCTTCGGCGAACGGATCGATCGGATGCACGAGGAAGCACCGGAGAATCAGGTGCATATCCAGCGCTATCTGTCTGCCGATTGTTTCGGCGACTATTACACGCGCGGCGGGTTGGATGTGAAGACTCGTGAACTGCTTACTTTTTCGATGCTCGTGTCGCTGGGCGGTTGCGAATCGCAGGTGAAAGGGCATATTCAGGGCAATGCGAACGTCGGTAACGGCAAGGCGACACTGCTGGCCGTCGTTACGCAGCTGCTTCCCTACATTGGTTACCCGCGCACGCTCAATGCGATCGCCTGTCTGAACGAGGTGATTCCCGAATAGATGAGAAAAACGATTCGCCGTATGTCCGCAATCCTCTTGTCGATCGTCGTGTTGCTTGCTGCGGCGGGGATCGCATTCGTCAATCAGCGGAGTTTCGGCCGCTTGCCGCGCGGCGAGCGGTTGGAACGTATCCGCCGTTCGCCCAATTACCGCGACGGGCAGTTCCGCAACCTGCATCCTACGCCGCAGATGACTTCCGACAAAGGGTTTGCGGGCAGCATGTGGGGTATTCTCTTCGGGAGCAAAGAGCGCCGCGAACCGGCGTCGGCGCTTCCGGTGCTGAAACCCGATCTGCACCGTTTGGAGCGGGCGGAGGATGCGTTGGTGTGGTTCGGCCATTCGTCCTATCTGCTGCAATTGGACGGGGTGCGTCTTCTGGTCGATCCTGTGCTGACCGACAAGTGGCCGATGTCGCTGTTCTTTTCTCCCTTCAAGGGTACGGACGTCTTTTCTCCGGAGGACATGCCCGATATCGACTGCCTGATCGTCACGCACGACCATTGGGATCATCTGGATTACCGTACCGTAATGCAGTTGAAAGAGCGCATCGGCACGGTCATCTGTCCGCTGGGCGTGGGCGAGCACTTCGAGTACTGGGGCTTCGATTCCGACCGGATCGTCGAACTGGATTGGAACGAGAGCTGCGGCTTGTCGGACGGGTTCCGGATCCACTGCCTGCCTGCACGCCATTTTTCAGGGCGCGGGTTGCAGCGCAACCGTTCGCTCTGGGCCTCGTTTTTGGTGGAGAGCCCTTCGCGGCGGGTCTATCTTGCAGGCGACGGCGGTTACGATACGCACTTCGCCGAGATCGGCCGCCGGTTCGCGCCGATCGACCTGGCGGTGGTGGAGAACGGGCAGTACAACGCCGACTGGCGTTACATTCATCTGATGCCCGAAAAATTGCCAGATGCGATCCGCGACCTGCGCCCGGCACGTGTGCTGACGGTGCATCACTCGAAATTCGCGCTGAGCCGCCATGCGTGGGACGAACCGCTGAAAAACGCCGCCGAAGCGGCGGCAGGCGACGGGTTCGTGCTGTTGCAACCGATGATCGGAGAGATCGTGCCGCTGGCCGACACCGTCAGGCGTTACGAGGCATGGTGGCGAGGGATCGATTGATTGACTGAATCATAGATAATTAGGTAAAAAGATGAAAAAACGAATTTTGCTACTTTCGTCTTCTCCACGCCGGCACGGGAATTCCGACCGGCTGTGCGACGAGTTCCTGCGCGGGGCGCGGAGGCGGGGCACGACGCGGAGAAGATCTCGCTGCGCGACTGCCGGATCGGTTACTGCACCGGTTGCGGGGTCTGCTACGATACCCGAACCTGTCCGCAACGGGACGATGCGGCGCAGATCGTCGGGAAGATGATCGCGGCCGACGTGATCGTACTGGCTACGCCGGTCTATTTCTATACGATGAGCGCCCAGATGAAGACGCTGATCGATCGTTGCTGCGCGCGTTACACCGAGATGACGGGCAAGGAGTTTTATTTTATCGTGGCGGCGGCCGACGACAGCAAGGCTGCCATGGAACGGACGATCGACGGTTTCCGCGGTTTTCTGGACTGTCTCGACGATTCCCGCGAATGCGGTACGATCTACGGCGTTGGGGCGTGGAAAATCGGTGAGATCGAGGGTAGTCCGGCCATGAAACAGGCCTACGATGCGGGGTTGAATTGCTGAATACGCGGGGTGCCGTCATTCGGACGATGCGACAACGGAGCGGAGCGGCGATCGCCGCTCCGCTCCGTTTGCTCTGCTGAAAAGCGCCGGACGCCTGTACGTCTTGGGTTCGGTGGCGCGCGGCGAAATGACGGATTGCGCCGGCTGTTCCCGACGGAGGGCTTTCAAATGTCCGGTGATGCGTGCGGGATACGTCGCGCATCTGAACGATAAGTAAAATATAAGACGCCGTAACACGGCACAGGAAAACCGAGCGATATTTCCCGGCCTTCATCCGAAACCGCGGCCGGCCCGACGACGGGCTGTACGACGGTACGGAACAATCCCTCCTTGCCGGGAAAATAGTTGCGGATATTGCTCGGTCCGACGTTTGCGGCGTCGGCGATCTCGCGATGCGACGTCCCGCGAATCCTCTGATACGAAAGATCCGTGCGGCCTGTCGCAGAATTTCGGCACCTATCCTCTTTTTACGCTTTGCATGTTTGCATGTTCGAAATATCCCTTTTCGAGACGCAACGCGGAGGAAATTCCGTCGGATACGCAATACCGAATTATAGCGATTTCGACATCGGCCGAAGGCCCTGGGTGTGGAGTCCGTCCGCGGTACGTCGTGCGGAATTCACACGGGCAGCAGGATCGAGAAGCGGCTGCCCTTGCCGATCCCGCTTTCGACCGAGATCGTACCGCCGTGCGCCTCGACAAACTCCTTGGAGATGGCCAGCCCCAACCCGCTGCCCTGCACTTTGGTACCCGGCACGCGGAAATAACGCTCGAAAATGCTCTTATGGTAACGCGGGTCGATGCCCCGTCCGAAATCCTGCACGAAAATCTCGACCGCCTTTTCATGCTGCACGGCCCCCACGATGATGCGCGATTTTTCGGGGAGTGGTGGATGGCGTTCGACAGCAGGTTGGTGATGACCCACGCGATCTTTTCGCTGTCGACGAACAGTTTCGAGATTTTTTCGGGGTATTCCACCTCGACGAAACAGCAGAACCGCTCGGCCAATACCTGCGTCGCCTTGACGGCGTAGTCGATCAGTTCGATCGGCTTGGTGATCTTGGGCATGAGCCTGAGTTTCCCGGACTCGACCTGCGTCATGTTGAGCAATTCGCCCGTGATCGAGAGAAGACGGTCGCTGCTGTCGCGGATACTCCCGACCAGCTGCTTCTGTTCTTCGTTGAGCGGCCCGAGACGGTTGTCGCCGAGCAGTTGCAGGCTCATCAGGATCGAGGAGATGGGAGTTTTCATCTCGTGCGAAACGGTCGAAATGAAATTGGTCTTGGCCGAATCCAGTTCCTTGTATTTCGTCACATTGCTCAGCACGATCAGGTTGCCGACGAACTGTTGTTCGCGTCCGCCGACAGGTGTGATGTAGAGCGGCGTGTTCTCCATTTGGAAGTAGCTCTCCTTGTTGTCGGCGTAGATTTTCAGCGGCTCTCCTCCGGTCGATCGCTTTTCTCCGTAAAGCTCGCGCATCAGACGGCGCAGCAGGTCGTTGGAGAGGGCGACCTCGGCGGCGTTGCGGCCGACGACCTCCGCTTGCAGATTCAGCACCGCGAGCGCTTCGCGGTTCATGAAGAGGATCTTGCGGTCGGGGCCGAGACCGATGATCGGCTCGTGGAGCGTATCGACGATCGCTTCGATGCGTTTCTTGGCCGTCATCAGGTCGTCGAGCGAACTGCGGCGGTATTCGTCGAGCTTGGCCGCCATGTCGTTGAACGATTCGGCTACGGATTCGAATTCACGGTTGCCCGTGAAGTCGAGCCGTTGCTGGTAGTTGTGGTTGGCGATTTCGCGGATGCCCTTTTTCAGTTCGTCGATGGGACGCAGCACCAGCCGCGGAAACCATACCAGAATGGCGCCGGCACTGACGACGCAGAGCGCCGCCACGACGATCAGCCACCACATCACGTAGTCGGCGCGTTCCTCGACGGCAAAACTTTTGGCGCGGATGGCCGCCATGTTGAGTTCCATAATGCGCAGCAGGTCCTGGCGCACCGTTTGCAGTTCGGCCTCGGTGACGGGGTCGCTCAGCGCCGCGATATGGCGCCGAGCTCCGATGTCATCTCCCGTTCGCTGATCTCGGTGATGTTTTGTTGTTGGAGGGCGAGACTCTGCCGCAGGGCGTGCCGCGAAACGGAATCTTCGCCGATGTCGTTGAGCGAACGCAGCATGTCGGCGGCGTATTGCAACGAGTTGTAATTGTCGGCCAGAATGGTTCCGTGGCGCGCGAAAGCTGCCGCACGTAGCTGACCGACTGGATGCCGAGCAGCACGATCATGGCGAAAAGAATGCCGATGCCCAATGTGAGCCTTCGTTGTATTTTCATGGTTATGACAAATATACAGGTCGATGTTCATGCGCGACAGTCTGCCGATGAGGCGGCGCATCCCGACGACGTTTTTCAACAGCGAAAATAGTGAAAATTCGGGTCGGCCGACGCAGACGATATTGATTTTTTTGTTCGCGGCAGATCTCCACGATCGTCTCGACCGGACGGTTGGAGTGCACCTGCCGGATCTGACCGCCGAGTTCGGTGGCCAGATTGAGGTTGTTGATCAGGTAGCGCTGGTTGGCCAGCGGGATACGGTCGGCGGTCTCGCGGTCGCTCTGGACGTAGAGTACGATGAACGAACTGTTGAGATGCGTGGCCAGACGCGCGGTTTTGCGGATCAGGCGGCGGGCGCGTTTCTCGCTGCTGTCGATCACGGCCAACAGCTTGTCGTGCAGCAGGGCGGGTTTCTCCGTCACTTCGTTTTCCACCTTCTTCTCGACGCGCAGCGCCACCTCCTTCAAGGCGAGTTCGCGCAGTTGCAGGATGTTCTCCTGCCGGAAGAAGTTGCTCAGGGCGGTCGGCACCTTGTCGGGTTTGTAGATTTTACCCGCTTTGAGCCGTTCGATCAGTTCGTCGGCCGTCAGGTCGATGTTCACCACCTCGTCGGCCGTCGCCAGCACGCTGTCGGGCACCCGTTCGTGGACTTCGATGCCGGTGATCTCCTGCACTTGTTCGTTCACCCCTTCGATGTGTTGGATGTTGACGGCCGAGATGACGCTGATACCCGCGTCGAGGATCTGCATCACGTCCTGCCACCGTTTGGGATTTGCGCTGCCCTCGATGTTGGTGTGCGCCAGTTCGTCGACCACGACGATATCGGGGTGGAGGTTGATGATGGCCTGCATATCCATCTCTTCGAGCTCCTTGCCCTTGTAGAAGAGCTTGCGGCGCGGAATGAACGGAAGCCCTTCGGTGAGGGCTTCCGTTTCGGGACGGCCGTGCGTCTCGATGTAACCGATCTGGACGTCCACGCCTGCATCGAGCAGTTGGTGCGCCTCCTGCAACATGCGGTAAGTCTTGCCCACGCCGGCACTCATGCCGATGTAGACCTTGAACTTCCCGCGATGCGACTCCTTGATCAGATCGAGAAAATGCTCGGCGCTCCTCCGGGTGTCATGGGTATCCATAAGTTATTACATTCTGAATGAAAATCCTCCGACAAAGTTAACGTCGTCGAGAGCTGGATTCCAAATCAAATTGGTGAAAATTCCAATTTTCATACCGTCGGCGCCCTTGATGTCCCAGGTTTTGCCGGCATTGAGGAAGACATTCTGCACGTAGAAGTCGCGATCGCCGCAGTTGTAGGTCGTGGCGGCATTCCAGGGAACCATGCCCACGCCGGCCTTCATGTCGACCGTCTTCACCGTGAAAGGATAGGCCACCTCGAAATAGGAGGCATAGGCGCGTTCTCCTTTGTCGTTCCGGTCGGCGGCGCCGAACAGAATCGTGTACCACGACAACGTGAAGGGCAGTTTTTCCGATACGACCCAGCTCGCGCCTACCTCGATGCGGTGGGGGGAATGGCTGTCGAATATGAAATAGCGGTCGTCGTCATGTCCGGTCCAGTAGAGGTCGGCCACCGAAAGCGTCACGGGCCCCAGCTGGTAGGCCAGCGTGAGATCCATCTCCTTGTAGCCGCTGTCGCTGAAATCGACCGACCCCCAGGCCGTTACCGAGAAGTTTCCGGCCGTCATGGTCAGCGCGGGTTGCAGGGCCGGGCCCGACTCCTTGACGCCGCGCCAGTAATACGAACTTACGAGATCGGAACCGCCGCTGAACGATACTCCTTCTTTGTCGGGCGGCGACGTGATTCGTTCCAAACAAGGCTGCCGCAGCCAATACTCCGAGTAAAATACGTTTCATAAACTTTAAATAGATTTCTTCTTGATTGTTGATGATTCGAATTGTTTTTTCGTCCGTTGCGCCCCGGAACCCGTCTCCCGGGCCCGGGCGTACGCGACGGGAAATAGAGGGTTTGCGCAGTCTGACTTGCGAAAGCAGGATGACCGACAGGGGTCAGATCAGATCCGTAATCAGAAATACGACCAGAAAAACGATCAGTACGATCAGCCACCGTTTGGTCGGTTTATCCAACTTTTTCATAAGTTCCGCACACGCTATTTGTTCTGTGCGGCGTCCAATGCCACATTCAGCTTCAGAACATTGACCTTATAGGTGCCGAAGAGTCCGAGCCACGGTTTGCAGACATTCTCCTCGACGATCTTCTTCACCTCGGCTTCGGACATGCCGCGGGCTTCGGCGACGCGGCGGATCTGAACCTCGGCGCCGCGGATCGAGATGTCGGGATCGAGGCCCGAACCGCTCGCGGTCACCATCTCGGCGGGAACCTCCTCGCGCGAGAGGTAGGGGTGGGCGGCGAGGAAAGCATCGATGCGCTCCTCCACCTGGGCCAGATATTCGGGATTGTTCGTGCCCTTGTTGCTGCCGCCCGAGCCTTCGCCGTTGTAGTCCACGTTCGACGGACGCACCCAGAAATAGACACTGTCCGTAAAGACCTGCCCCACGTTGGCAGCCCCGACCACCTTGCCGTTATAGGTCACCACGGGAGCCTCACCGTCATTGGGCGATGCCACCCATGCCACGAGGCGCAGCACCAATACATAACCGACGAACAGCACGACGCACATCGCCAGCGTTATCCTGATTGAAATCCAAAGATTTTTCATGATTCAAGCAATAAATTAAAAGAACACACTTACTAACATGTCGATCAGCTTGATGCCGATGAACGGAACGACAATGCCGCCCAGACCGTAGATGAAGAGGTTGCGGCGCAACAGGGCCGAAGCCCCGATCGGCTTGTAATCACGCCGCGCAGGGCCAGCGGGATCAGCAACGGGATGATGATCGCGTTGAAGATCACGGCCGACAGAATAGCGCTTTCGGGCGAATCGAGGTGCATGATATTCAGAGCTTGCAGAGCCGGAATCGAGGTGATGAACAGAGCCGGAACAATGGCGAAGTATTTGGCTACGTCGTTGGCGATGGAGAAGGTCGTCAGCGTACCGCGCGTCATCAGGAGCTGCTTGCCGATCTCGACGATCTCGATCAACTTCGTGGGGTCGTTGTCCAGGTCGACCATGTTGCCCGCCTCCTTGGCGGCCTGCGTACCGCTGTTCATCGCCACGCCCACGTCGGCCTGAGCCAGCGCCGGGAGCGTCGTTCGTACCGTCGCCCATCATGGCCACCAGTTTGCCGGCGCGCTGTTCGCGCTTGATGTACTCCATCTTGTCCTCGGGCTTGGCCTCGGCGATGAAGTCATCCACACCTGCCTGCTCGGCAATGTATTTTGCCGTCAGCGGGTTGTCGCCCGTCACCATCACGGTCTTCACGCCCATCTTGCGCAGACGCTCGAAACGTTCGCGGATACCCGTCTTGATGATGTCCTGCAATTCGATGACGCCCATGATCCGTTCGTTTTCCGAGACGACGAGGGGCGTACCGCCGTTCTCCGAGATCGTGCGCACGATCTTCTCCACCTCCGGAGAGAAGCCGTTGCCCGCTTTTTGCGCGATCGCACGGATAACCTCCGAAGCGCCCTTGCGGATGCGGCGGCCGTCGGGCATGTCTACGCCCGAGCACTTGGTCTCGGCCGTGAACTTCACCATGTGTACACCCACCAAATCGGTCTGGCTGAACCGGAAGCCCTGTTCGCGTCCCAGTTCGACGATGGATTTGCCTTCGGGGGTCTCATCGGCCGCGGAGGAGAGGACGCAGAGTCGGAGAAAATCCTTGGGGCTCACTCCATTGACAGGATAGAACTCGGTGGCCTTGCGATTGCCGATGGTGATCGTGCCGGTCTTGTCCAGCAGCAGCGTATCGATGTCGCCGGCGGTCTCGACGGCCTTGCCCGACTTGGTGATGACGTTGGCTTGCAGGGCGCGGTCCATACCGGCGATGCCGATAGCCGAAAGCAGACCGCCGATCGTGGTCGGGATCAGGCAGACGAACAGCGAAATGAACGCTGCGACGGTGATGTTGGCGCCCACGTAATCGGCGAACGGCTTGAGCGTGGCGCAGACGATTACGAAGACGATCGTGAAGCCCGCAAGCAGGATGGTCAGCGCAATCTCGTTCGGGGTTTTCTGGCGCGAGGAACCTTCCACGAGGGCGATCATCTTGTCAAGGAAACTCTCGCCCGGCTGTACGGTCACTTTCACCAGAATACGGTCGGAGAGCACCTTCGTGCCGCCCGTGACCGAACTCTTGTCGCCGCCCGCCTCGCGGATCACCGGGGCCGATTCGCCCGTGATGGCGCTTTCGTCGATCGACGCCAGCCCCTCGACAATCTCGCCGTCGGCGGAATGGTATCTCCGGCAACGCATTCGAACACGTCGCCCTTGCGCAGCGCCGAACTGCTGACGATATGCGACTGTCCGTCCTTCTCAATACGTTTGGCAGGGGTCTCCTCACGGGTCTTGCGCAGCGAATCGGCCTGTGCCCTGCCGCGCGCTTCGGCGATAGCCTCGGCGAAATTGGCGAAGAGCACCGTAGCCAGCAGCACCAGGAAGATCACGATATTGTAGCCCAGCGAACCCTGCGACGTGTTTCCTGTCACGGCGATCCAGACGATCAGCAGCAGCATGACGAACGTTACGACCTCGACGGTGAACATGATCGGATTCTTGATCATCACCCGCGGATCGAGCTTGCGGAACGACTCAACGAAGCTTGCGTTTACAAGCTGTTTGTTGAACAACGAATTATTTACTCGATTTTTCATTTTTCAAATCCGAATTAGAAACTTAAATAATCGGCGATGGGACCCAGAGCCTGTGCCGGGAAGAACGAAAGGGCGGCCACGATGATGATGACGGCGAAGGTCATCAGCGAGAAGGTGAACGTGTCGGTCTTCAGCGTTCCGGCGCTCTCGGGAATGAATTTCTTCGAGGCGAGGAGGCCGGCGATGGCCACCTGGCCCACGATCGGGAAATAGCGGCCCATGATCAGGGCGATGCCGGTCATGATATTCCAGAACGGCGTGTTGTCGCCGAGTCCCTCGAAGCCCGAGCCGTTGTTCGCGGCAGCCGAGGTGTACTCGTAGAGCATTTCGCTCAGTCCGTGGAACGAGGGGTTGTTCAGCCACCCTATTTCGGGGTTTGCGGCGGCCACGGCGGCGGAAATGCCCGTACCGACGAGAATCAGGAAGGGGTGCATCAGTACGACCAGCGTGGCGATCTTCATTTCGCGTGCCTCGACCTTGTGGCCGAGGAATTCGGGCGTGCGGCCCACCATCAGTCCGCTGATGAAGACGGCGATGATCAGGAAGGCGAAGTAGTTCATCCACCCCACTCCGACGCCGCCGAACCAGCAGTTGATCTGCATGTTGAGCATCTGCATCATGCCGCTGAGCGGGGTCTGCGAGTCGTGCATCGAGTTCACCGAGCCGTTCGAGGTGACGGTCGTCACCATGCCCCACATGGCCGAAGCGGCCGAACCGATGCGGATCTCCTTGCCCTCCATCGAGCCGAGGTCCTGCGCGATGCCCATTTCGTCGATATTGGGGTTGCCGCCCATCTCCTGCGGAACGGAGACGAAAATACCTGCCGTGAAGGCGAAGAGCATCACGCCGAAGATCCAGGCGGCCAGCTTGCGGCGACGGATGTAGAAGCCGAAAGCCCAGGCCATCGCCATCGGGATAATCAGAATCGACCAGCACTCCAGAATGTTCGTGAAGGCGTTGGGATTTTCGAGCGGATGCGAGGAGTTGACGCCGAAATAACCGCCGCCGTTGGTACCCAGCTGTTTGATCGGCACGATAGCGGCCGTGGGGCCCTGCGAGATGACCTGCTCCTGGCCTTCGAGCGTCGTGATGGTCTGTTTACCGTCGAACGACATCGGGGTGCCGTTGATCACCAGCAGGATACCGACCAGAAGCGACAGGGGCATCAGGATGCGGGTCGTGCTCCTGACCAGATAAACCCAGAAATTGCCGATGGCTTTCGTGGTCTTCGCCGCCAGCGCCTTCATGATGCCGGCCATGGCGGCCATGCCGCACGCCGCAGTGATGAACTGGAAGAGCATGATCACGAACAGCTGCGTGAAATAAGTGAGCCCGCTCTCTCCGCTGTAATGCTGCAAGTTGCAGTTGACCATGAACGAGATGCAGGTGTTGAACGCCAAGTCGGGGGTCTGGTTGGCGTTGCCGTCGGGGTTGAGCGGCAGCCAGCTCTGGCAGCAGAGCAGCACCATACCCCAGAAGAACCAGAAGAGGTTGACCATCAGCAGTGCTTTGAGGAACTTCTTCCAGTCCATATCCTCGTCGGGATCGATGCTGCATACCTTGTAAATGCCCCTTTCGAGCGGAGCCATGAAGTCGAGCCACGTGCGCTCACCTCGGTATACTTTGGCAATGTAGCGTCCCAGCGGATAGCAAAGCACCACCAGAGCCACCCATTGCAGGATAACGCCTAAAATTTCGGTATTCATTTATTTAGCGTTTTTTCGGGGTCAGACAATCAGAATCTTTCGGGTTTTACGAGCACGTACATCAGATAGATGAATCCGACGATGCTCAGAATAAGCAGTCCTGTAAACATTTTTCATTAGAATTTTTTCGAACCAATCCACACATTTGAAATAAAACCAATAGCACAACGCCCCTAAGGCGCAGAGCAGGATGAAAAGTACGATTGCATTCATCGCTTCAGCTTTTTTGAGTTAGACAACTTTTTCACGAAACCGCACATCATGCGATCGAACAGGCATCCGATGCCGCAAAAAAACAGAATCATTAGTATCACCTGCATTTCGCATCCTCCGTTTGGTTCGTGCCGACTTCTATACGAAGGCGGTGCCAAAAAAACGCCTTTTTATTCAATCCGCTTTGGAATAGGCGTTTACGCTCTTTCGCGATGCGCCGAAAAAGAAGGGCGTCCTATCAAAATGATAAGACGCCCTTCTCGGAATGAAACGGTGCGTGTCTACTTGACGCCGTAACTTTCCAACTTGCGGTAGAGTGTCGCGATGCCGATGCCCAGCAGGCGGGCGGCTTCGGTTTTGTTGCCTTTGGCGTATTCGAGGACTTTCAGAATATGATGCCGTTCGAGCGCGTCGAGTGCCAGCGAATCGGGAGGTGCGCCGGCGCCGGCGCGGAATTCGGGCGACAGCGTATCGGCGGAGAGCCGTTCGCCGTCGGCCATAATCAGGCTCCGTTCGACGACGTTGCGCAGTTCGCGCACGTTGCCGTGCCATGTATGGCGTTCCAGCGCGGCGATGTATGCGTCGTCGATGGTTTCGATGCGTTTTCCCATCTTGGCGGCGAACTGCCCGACGAAGTAGCGGGCGTATTCCGCGACGTCTTCGCGCCGCTGACTCAGGGCGGGCAGCTGGATGCGGAAGACCGAGAGCCGGAAATAGAGGTCTTCGCGGAAGTTTCCGGCGGCGATCTCCTTTTCGAGGTCGCGGTTCGTGGCGGCGATGATCCGCAGGTCGACTTTCGTCGGGCGGGTCTCGCCGATCTTGATGAATTCGCCGCTTTCGAGCACGCGCAGCAGCTTGGCCTGCAATTCGACGGGCATTTCTCCGATTTCGTCGAGAAACAGCGTTCCCTTGTCGGCCTCCTCGAACAACCCTTTCTTATCCTTGGTGGCACCCGTGAAGCTGCCGGCACGGTGGCCGAAGAGTTCGCTTTCGAGCAGCTCTTTGGAGAAGGCCGAGCAGTTGACCGCCACGAATGCCTCTCTGGCGCGCGGCCCGGCTTGGTGGATCGCCTGCGCGAAGACCTCCTTGCCCGTTCCGGTCTCGCCGGTGAGCAGTACCGACGTGTCCGTCGCAGCGACTTTGCGCGCGAGGTTCACGGCCTGTCGGAGCGCCTCCGACGAACCGATGATGCGGTCGAACGAATGCTCTTCGGAGAGTTTCGCCTCGAAACGCGCCAGTCGGCGCTGCATCCGCGCCTTCTCCGTCGCACGGCTCAGCAGCGGCAGGATCTTGTTGTTGTCGTCGCCTTTGGTTATGTAGTCGAATGCCCCGTTCTTGATGGCCTGCACGCCGTCGGGGATATTGCCGTAGGCCGTCAGCAGGATGACCTCGGCGGCGGGTGCGATCTCCTTGATCCTGCCGACCAGTTCCACGCCGTTGCCGTCGGGAAGTTTGACGTCGCACAGCACGACGTCGGGTTCGTATTGGCTGAGCAGCCGGAGGCCCGTGGTACAGTCCGGAGCCTGCTCCACGTCGTATCCTTCCAGTCCGATGATGCGCGCCAGCAGCGCACGCAGTTGGGGTTCGTCGTCGATAATCAGAATTTTCGCCATTGCGGTTCGCGTTCTTTGCGGCAAAGGTACGACAAAATTCGAAATTGTCGACATGCTCCTGCGGCGGCCGTCGCGGAATCCTGCCGTCCGGTTGTGGGGTGTGTCTCCGGTCGGAATTGCGATGCGTTCCTGCCGGTCAGGCCGCCCCGTCGCATATCCGTCCGCCCGATCCGGACGGCGTAACGGAGGGCGAGAGTGAAATTATTTCGGAAAAAATTAACAAAATTGTTGAATGTTTCGAAACTCTTCGTATATTTGCACTGACAAAATTGTTAAATCAAAATGTTAAACAAAGGTAGAATGGGAGAGAAACCGATGCGGAACAAGGAGCAGGCGATTCTGGAAGCGGCCGAACGCGAATTCATCGTCAAGGGATTCGCGGGGGCGCGGACGACCTCGATCGCCGAGGCGGCGGGTGTGACGCACGCCATGCTGCACTACTATTTCCGGACGAAGGAACAACTGTTCGAACGTATCCTCGACGAGAAGATGCGGTTGATGGGCGAATCGGTGCTGGCAGCCTTCGGGCAGCCGGGATTGCCGCTGGCGGAGCGGCTGCGCGACGGAATCGAGCGGCATTTCGATTTCATCATGGCCAATCCCGACATGCCGCGCTTCATCGTCAACGAAGTCTTTTCGCGGCCGGAACGTTATGAAACGATGCAGGCGCGCATCCGTGAGATCGCAGGGGTCCTGATGTGCGACATCCAGCAGGAGCTCGACGCATCGGCCGACCGCGGCGAAACGGAAAGGATCGACGTGCGGATGCTGATGCTCGACATCATCTCGCTCAACGTCTTTCCGTTCATCGCCTATCCTGTCATCGAACCGATTCTGGGTGACCTCACGGCCGACCGCGAACGTTTTTCGCACGGCGCAGGGCGGAAAACACGGAGGTGATCCTGCGGCGGCTTAAAAAATGCGACTCATGAAACGGATCGTTTTACTGTGCGGGTGTCTGCTGGTCTGGGGTTCGGCCGGCGCCCAACTGACGCTCGACTCGTGCCGTCTGCTGGCGCGGAATCATTACCCCGAAATCCGGCGCTACGACCTGGTGCGGCAGACGGAGGAGTACACGCTTTCGAATGCACGGCGGGAGTGGCTGCCGCAGCTGTCGCTTTCGGCGCAGGCCACGTGGCAGACCGCCGTGCCCGCGTTCCCCGATGCGCTGACCGGTATGCTTACCCAGTACGGCGTAGGGATGCCGGGGATGAATAAGGACCAATATAAAGTGCAGTTGGAAGTGACCCAGACGATTTGGGACGGCGGAAAGTCGGCCGCCGACAAACGCATCGCCGAAGCCGAAGCCGCCGAACAACGGCAGGCGACGGATGTCGATCTCTATGCGTTGGAGGGGCGGGTGGACGACCTCTATTTCGGCATTCTGCTGCTCGACGAACGGGTCGCGCAGACGAAACTGACGCTCGGACTGCTGCGGAGCAACCTCGACAAGGTGCGTTCGCTGCAACGCAACGGTGCGGCGATGCAGAGCGATGCCGACGCCGTGGAAGCCGAACTGCTGACCGTGAACCAGCAGCTGACACAGGTCGCGGCCTCGCGTGACAGCTACCGCCGGATGCTGGAACTTTTCATCGGAGAGGAGCTGGCCGGTCGGGCGCTCGTGCGGCCGGACGTCGCGGAGCCCGCTTCGTTCGAGGCCGCACGTCCCGAACTGGCGCTGTTCGACGCGCAGGCCGAGAAGCTCGCGGCGCAGCGACGGCTGGTGAAATCGGCGACCCGTCCCCGTTTCGGACTCTTCGCGCAGGGATACTACGGGTATCCGGGCATGGACTACTTCGAGAGCATGATGGCGAACGACTGGTCGTGGAATGCGCTCGTCGGATTCCGGATGTCGTGGAATTTCGGGGCGTTCTACACGAAGAAGAATTCGCTGGGCAAACTCCGCACGGCACAGCGGCAGCTCGATGTGCAGCGCGACGTCTTCCTCTTCAACACACGGTTGCAGACCGTCGAGGAGAGCGGCGACATCGCCCGCCTGCGCCGCGCGCTGGCCGACGACGACCGCATCGTGCAGCTGCGCCGTGCGGTGCGCGAAGCCGCAGAATCGAAGCTCCGCAACGGGGTGATCGATACCAACGACCTGCTGCGGAAGATCACCGAGGAGGCGGCGGCCGCCACGGCACGGTCGGCGCGGGAGATCGAGTTGGTGAAGACGATCTATGAATTGAAACATACGATAAACCGATAAGACCATGAAACGATTCATTATTTACGGTGCGATCCCGCTGTTGGCAGCCTCCTGCGGGGGCGACGGGGATTTCGATGCCACGGGGACGTTCGAAGCCACGGAGATCGTCGTGTCGGCCGAAGCTGCCGGGCGTATCCTCCGCTTCGACGCCGAAGAGGGTGACGTGCTCCGAGCCGGCAGGCAGGTCGGTGCCATCGACACCGTACAGCTCTATTTGCAGAAATTGCAGCTGGAACGTCAGCGCGCTTCGGTGCGGAGCGGCCGTCCCGACATCGGGAAACAGGCCGCGTCGCTGCGCGAGCAGATCGCCAAACAGCAGACCGAACGCCGCCGCGTGGAGAACCTGTTGAAGGACGGTGCGGCCACGACCAAACAGCTCGACGACATCGACGCGCAGTTGAAGGTGCTCGGCGGGCAGTTGGACGCGCTGTTGTCGACGCTGGAAAACAATGCCGTGTCGATCGACGAGAATTCGTCGGCCATCGAGTTGCAGATCGCGCAGGTCGAAGACCGGCTCGCCAAGTGCCGCATCGCGTCTCCCGTGACGGGAACGGTGCTGGCCAAATATGCCGAGGCGGGCGAACTGGCCTCCGTCGGTCGGCCGTTGATGAAGGTCGCCGACCTCGACCGCATCTACTTGCGGGCCTACTTCACCTCGGATCAGCTGGCCGACCTGCGTCTGGGCCAGGAGGTGACGGTGACGGCCGATTTCGGCGGGGAGCGGCAGCTCGACTATCCGGGACGCATCGTGTGGATCGCCTCCGAGAGCGAATTCACTCCCAAAACCGTTCAGACCCGAAATTCGCGGGCCGGACTGGTCTATGCGGCGAAGATCGCCGTCGAGAACGACGGCCGGTTGAAGATCGGCCTTTACGGAGAGGTGAAACTCTAAGTGCGACGACGATGCGGAATGCCATAGAGATTCACGCCCTGACCAAACGTTACGGTATCCTCACGGCGCTCGACGAGGTGTCGTTCGAGGTCGGGCGGGGCGAGCTGTTCGGCCTGATCGGTCCCGACGGAGCCGGCAAGACGACGCTTTTCCGGCTGCTTGCGACGCTCGTCGCACCCGACGGCGGCACAGCCTCGGTCGACGGGCTGGATATCGTGGCCGACTACAAGCGCATCCGTGAGCGGGTAGGCTACATGCCCGGACGGTTTTCGCTCTATCCCGACTTGTCGGTGGGGGAGAACCTCGCTTTCTTCGCGGCGCTGTTCGGGGTGGAGATCGCGGAGAACTACGATCTGGTCGCGCCGATCTATCGCCAGATCGAACCGTTCCGCGCACGCCGTGCGGGAAAGCTTTCCGGCGGTATGAAGCAGAAGCTCGCACTCTGCTGCGCGCTGATCCACCGGCCCGCGGTGCTCCTTCTCGACGAGCCGACGACGGGCGTGGACGCCGTGTCGCGCAGCGAGTTCTGGGATATGCTCTCCGAGTTGAAAGGCAAGGGGATTTCGATGCTCGTTTCGACGCCCTACATGGACGAAGCGGTGCGCTGCGACCGCGTGGCGCTGTGCGATGGCGGGAAGATCCTGGCCGTCGACACGCCGCAGGGCGTCGTCGGGCGGTTCGACGAGCCGCTCTATGCGCTTGCGGGCGACGATATGTACGGCCTGCTGCTCGAAGCGCGCCGCCATGCCGACGTGAAGGAGTGTTACCCCTTCGGCCAGACGCACCACCTGATCGCGGGCGAGGGGTTCGACGCCGGACGCTTCGTCCGCGAGACCACCGCGCGGGGATTCCGCCGTGTGACGCTCCGACCGGTCGGGGCGGGAATCGAGGACGTGTTCATAAAACTGATGCGCCATGCGTGAACCGATCATATCCGTCAGGGAACTGAGCAAGCGGTTCGGCGATTTTACCGCCGTAGACCGCATTTCGTTCGATGTGGCGCGGGGCGAAATCTTCGGATTCCTCGGCGCCAACGGCGCCGGAAAGACCACCGCCATGCGGATGTTGTGCGGATTGAGCTATCCCACGTCGGGAAGCGGCACCGTCGCCGGATTCGACGTGATGCGCCAGGGCGAGCAGATCAAACGCCGCATCGGCTACATGAGCCAGCGGTTTTCGCTCTACGACGACCTCACGTGTGGGGAAAATATCCGGCTTTTTGCCGGAATCTACGGTCTTCGGCGGATGCAGACGTTGCGCCGCACCGTCGAGCTGCTGCATCGCCTCGATTTCCGCTCGGAGGCCGATACGCCGGTAGGCTCCCTGCCGCTGGGCTGGAAGCAGAAGCTGGCCTTTTCGGTGGCGACGCTCCACCGGCCCGAAATAGTCTTCCTCGACGAGCCGACGGGCGGTGTCGATCCGCTGACGCGCCGTCAGTTCTGGGAGCTGATCTACGAGACGGCCGCCGCGGGGACGACGGTCTTCGTTACCACGCACTACATGGACGAGGCGGAGTACTGCTCGCGGGTGTCGATCATGGTCGACGGGCGGATCCGCGCGCTGGGAACTCCGGCCGAATTGAAAGAACAATATGCCGCAGGGTCGATGGACGAGGTGTTCCGCATCCTGGCCCGCACGGCCAAACGCTCGGAATAAGATGAAAGGATTCTTCTCGTTCGTCCGAAAGGAGACGCTGCATATCCTGCGCGACCGGCGCACGATGCTCATCGTGCTGCTGATGCCCGTGGTGCAGCTGCTGCTGTTCGGCTTCGCCATTTCGGTCGAGGTCAACAACATCGACTTCGCCGTCGTCGCGTCCCATCCGACCGAAGCGGTGCGCCGGCAGGTGGAACGCATCGCGGCCAATCCCTATTTCACTTTCGAAGGGTACATCCGCCAGGACGAGGCGGACGAAGTACTGCGCACGGGAGAAGTCGGGGCCGTGGTCGTCTTCGCCGACGACTACGACCGGCGGACGGCTGGTTCCGGCGAGCCGGACGGTGCGGCGATCCAGTTGATTTTCGATGCCTCGAATCCCAACGACGCCTCCTCCGGCGCAGGGTACCTGCGAAGCGTCCTGCTGGCGGAGGGGACGGGCGGCGCACCGACGCCCGAACTGCATCTGCTTTACAATCCGCAGATGAAGAGCTCCTACAACTTCGTGCCGGGACTCATGGGGTTGATATTCATGTTGATCTGCGCCATGATGACCTCCGTGTCGATCGTCCGCGAAGAAGGAGACCGGAACGATGGAAGTGCTGCTCGTGTCGCCCGTGCGGCCGCTGAAGGTCGTGCTGGCCAAGATGATCCCCTACTTCGCGCTCTCGTGCTTCAACCTCGCGTCGATCCTGCTGCTGGCGCGGTTCGTGCTGGGCGTGCCGATGTCGGGCAGCGTCGTGGGACTGGTGGGGCTGTCGCTGCTCTATCTCGTCCTGGCGCTCGCGCTGGGGCTCTTCATCTCGACGATGGCCGACAGCCAGGTGACGGCGATGCTCATTTCGGGCATGTTGCTGATCTTGCCGCTCATCATGTTCTCGGGGCTGGCGTTCCCGATCGAGAACATGCCCGGCGTTTTGCAGGGAATCTCCTGTATCGTTCCCGCCCGCTGGTATATCGAGGCCGTGCGCAAATTGATGGTCGAGGGGTTGCCCTTCGCTGCCGTGCTGAAAGAGTTCGCCGTCCTGGCCGTCATGACCGGTGCGCTGATCGGCGTGGCGCTCGGAAAGTTCAACGATAAACTCGAATAACGATGCGAACACTACTCGTTTTACTCGACAAGGAGTTCCGACAGTTCTTCCGCAATCCGTTCCTGCCGAAAATGGCGGTCGCCTTTCCGATGATGGTGATGCTCGTCATCCCGTGGGTGACGACGATGGATGTCCGTCATGTCGGCGTCTCGGTGGTCGACAACGACCGCTCGACCGCTTCGCGGCGGCTCGTCGGGAAGATCGGAGCCTCGGACTATTTCCGGCTCTACGGTGTCACGGAACATTACGGCGCTTCGCTGGCAGCGCTGGAGCGGGGCGATGTCGACGTGATCGTCGAGATTCCCGACGATTTCGAACGTTCGATCGCGGAACGGTCGCCCCGCAGGGTGAGCATCACGGCCAACGGCGTGAATGCGTTGAAGGGGAGTCTCGGTTCGCAGTATATGGTGCAGACCGTCATGGGAACCCTCGCCGAACTGCTCGCAGAAGAGGGTGTCGCACCGTCGCCCGACCTGATTACGGTGCAGAACCGCTACAACCCGACGCTCGACTACCGCCACTACATGATCCCTGCGCTGATGATCATGCTGCTGGTGATGCTGTGCGGCTTCCTGCCTGCACTCAATCTGGTGGGAGAGAAGGAGCGCGGGACGATCGAGCAGATCAACGTCACGCCCGTCGGCCGCCTGACCTTCACGCTGGCCAAACTGATTCCTATTGGATCATCGGTCTGGCCGTGCTGACGGTCGCCATGTCGCTGGCATGGCTCGTCTACGGACTGACGCCCGTCGGCGCGGTCGGTGCGGTCTATCTGGCCGCCGCGCTCTTCATCGTCACGATGTCGGGACTGGGCGTGGCGATCGCCAATCGATCCGATACGATGCAGCAGACGATGTTCGTGATGTTTTTCTTCGTGATGATCTTCGTGCTGATGAGCGGACTGATTACCCCGATCGCGTCGATGCCCGGCTGGGCGCAGGCGATCACGCGGCTTCTCCCGACCCGTTATTTCATCGGGATCATGCGTGCGGTCTATCTCAAAGGTACGGCGCTCGGGGAACTGTGGGGCGATTATGCGGCGCTGGCCGGTTTCGCCCTTGTCTTTGGTATGTCGGCTATACTGACTTGCAGGAAACGGACGTAGGACCGCAGAGCGCTTGGAAACGGGTATTTCGGTAGGAAAAAACGAATTTGTCCGACAAGATGCATGTATTCGAAAAATAATCCGTATCTTTACGAAAGTGCTCCGGTAACCGATCACGAACGATGTGCTGTTCGGAGGGGCCATTGCGGATATTCTGGCCAAAATCTCTGCATGATGTGCGAAACGGAGATTTTGGCTTTTTTATTGCTACCCGAATACCTCGGGGTTTGGACGACCTCGAACTGACTGCTTAAATCGAAATAAACATGGAAGAAAAACGAATTTACGAAACACCGGAACTGTCGCTTTGCGACACGGCCATAGAGCGAGGATTCGCGGCATCGATGGATACCTCGACCGAGGAGATCACCCCCGGAGAAGAGGTGGATTGGTAATTTAAAAAACACAGCTATGAGAAAAATCTTATATTTACTCCCCGTCGCTGCATTTTTTCGTCTCCTGCGTCGCCGACAGTATACAAGAGGAACTTTCGACCTCGCAGGGGCAGCACGGCGTTTGTCTGTTCGACGCTTCCATTTCGGAACGGGAGGGGACACGCGTCGTCGGAGAGTGGGGTACCGACGGCATTCTCGCCGAATGGGAATCCTCCGACCGGATCGGCGTCTTCGCCGGCGACGAAACGCAGGCGGCCGTTTTCACCGTCAAGGAACTTGACGGTACGAACGCCGTATTCGAAGGCGAGACGATTGCGGACGCAGCCTCCTATCTCGCTTTCTATCCTTACAGCGAGTTGTTGGGACGCGAGGGAACGTCCCTCTCGGGGAAGATGAATTTCCTGCAACGTTATAGTTCGCCCGGATACGGCGAGAACCGGATCGGCATCCAGCCGGATTTCTTCCCTATGCTCGCATACTCTCCGACGGGCGCGCACAGTCTCTCATTCAGACAGATGTGTGCCTACATCCGGGTACGGGTACGCGCCTCCGCAACCCTTGCGGGAGATACCTATCTCAAATCGGTCATTCTGCAAGGCAACGACGGCGAGGTGCTCGCCGGCGAAGGCATCCGGGTTGCGGTCGCCGCGGCGGACGATGCGTCGCTGAATATCCGTACCGGCGACCCTGTTCTGAGCGTCGATGCTTCGGAACAGACCTATTCGGCCGTGGCGCTCGATCTGACCGACCCCGACCAGCCGGAGGGCGAGACGAACGACAGTCTGCTCTCGCAGAGCGAATTCACGGAGTTCTACATCGCCCTGCCTCCGCAGAATTTCGCGAAGGGGTGCAAACTGACCTTCATAGATACTCGCAACCGGTACATGGGCACCCTGACCTCGAAACCCTTCAATGCAGCGCGGGGGCAGTTCGTAACCTTCCGCGCCGGCGGCGCGGAGAAGGTGTTCGAATACATCGCCGACAACGCCCTGATCTGGCAGGACACGCCGAGGCTGCTCCTGCATGCGAACCGGCAAGCGGAATCCCCGAGCGGGTACGATCTGACGGGCGGCAGCGACGCCAATCTCGCCAATTGCTATGTGATCACTCCGTCGATGCTGGCGGCGCATCCCGACGGTCTTTTCTGCTTTCCGGCCAAATCGCCCGTCCAGTCGGGAACGGTCTATTGGGACGACCTGCTGCTCGACACGAACGACTACATGGTTTTCACCGTCGACAAGACGATGGCCCGGACGGGGAGGCAACGCGGTCATCGGCTATCTCGATCCGGCGACGGGTCTCGTGAAATGGAGCTGGCATATCTGGGTGGTGACCGACGAACTCTTCGCCAAGGATCAGGACTACGAACGGCAGGAGGAGAGCAGACGCTTATCTACCGCATGATGGACCGGAATCTGGGGGCGAACGATCCGACGGGTTCCGGCGACAGGTCCCGTTCGTGTCTCTACCAGTGGGGCGCAAGGACCCCTTCTCGAATGCTACGACCGTGTACGGCCCCGAGGGCAATACGCTGGACATGCACTCGTGGCCCAGTTGCGAGGGGTATACCATCGATCCGGTATGGAATGCCCAGATCGGCCGCAAGTCGGGGGATTATCTCTACAACGGCACCGTGGAGTTCACGCTCTCGCATCCGGCGACCTACATCTCCTATGCCGATGAGAAGGATATATCGAACCCCAATCAGACATGGCTGCGCAGCGATGTTCCGGGGCATCGGAACGACCGTCTCTGGGGCACCTATTTCGAGAAGGAGGCCGTGGGCGCCGCGACCGTTCTGCTCTCGAAAAGCGCCTTCGATCCCTGTCCGGCAGGGTACCGCATCCCCTGATCGCACCTTTGAAGTTCACGGGAAACGATGTCGAATCGTATACGACAGAGGGCGTGTGGCTCTACATCGATTCGCAGCGTTCGGTGAAAGCTTGGTATCCCTATGCGGGATCGCGTTTCTCGAAAATGGACGCTTCGGGTAAACAGATCGGTATTCTGGGATATACGGAAGGGGCTTTGGGGCTTTACCAGTTCAGTTATGCGGCATCGATTTGGAGCGCCACGCTGGAATTCGTGCAGGAGATCTCCGTCGGCACCTCCTGCAATTCGGACGATTTGACGGTTACCGGGTACAGTAGCACAGGCTATCGGCCGGAGTTCGTCTACGAAGGACCCTATGCCCGGAGTTTCGCCCTCGCTGTCCGCTGCGTCAGAGAGGATGCGAACGGAATTGTACGGTAGCCGGACGAAGCAGGCATGGTATCTGCGGGAGATGAAAACAATGGAAATACCGTTCGAAAAGTCTGATCCGATGGACTTGCGGTTGCCTCCTTTTGCGAAGGTTCGTAATTTTATTGGAGTATGACCTCTCCGCCGACTTTTGAATGTGTACAGCGTGGTGAAATCCCCTCGGTGAACGCTTTGTTGCGAACGGCTTTCAGCACGTCGAATTTCGGGCTGTCGAGTTGCTCTTGTTTCCATTCGGGGGCAGGAGCATTCGAGATCATGCAGGTAGCCGACCGTAATTTCGTCGAAACGGATATTGGTCGAGCGGAATTGTTGCAGGAGTGAAAACGTGACCTTGTGTTTCGATGCTGAGCCGATTTTACCAACCGATTCCAACTGTGCAATCGTGTGGCGGAAATATTCGGCGATCATGCAATAAACCCTCCGGCCGTCGGTTTCCGGCACGTTGCCGAGCGTTGCGCGAGAACCTCCAACGCTTCGAGCCGTTCGATGCGCTTGCTGTATTTCTCGATTCGTTCGTAGATCCGCAGCTGAACGGCGGGATTCTGCGTTTTAAGCGTTTGGGTGTCGAAATCCCAATCGTCGGCGGGGATATTGATTCCCGTACTTACATAGCGGCTGCGGCGATTGACGGTAAAACGCAGGTAGATGTTCGTGGTGCGATTTTGATTGATGCGGTCTTTTCTGCAAATGGCATTGATGCTGACACTCATAATGTTGCGGCATTATGCAGACAAGCGCGAGCGGTGTTTTACCGCCGTAAAACATGGTTAAACAAATGGTAAAACATTCTTCGGGAAACGGCGCGAAAAAGGCATTATGGAGAGTTTTATTTCGCACCCGTAAAAAGAAAAACGAGCGATAATTCATTGATTATCACTCGCTTACCCAGAGCGGACAACGGGACTCGGACCCGCGGTCTCAACCTTGGCAAGGTTGCGCTTTACCAACTAAGCTATGTCCGCAAAATGTGCGATCTTCTTTCGGAGATTGCGTTTGCAAAGATAGACAAAAAAACGGATTTCCAAATTCGGAGCGACAGAAGATCCGATTTTTCGTCATACTTGGCTGTACCTCGGACGTGGTGTGCTGGTAAAATGCAGACAGAGGTTTATTTTTGCTTGCGACTTATTCGCATCTTTGACTTCGTCGAAGATACTCTCGTTCGGCAATGTTCAAATAAATTTGACATTGCACTCGCTTATCCGTATCTTTGCCGGAGCATGAATCGCATGATCGACATATTCTCCGTGCTGGGGCATCGGCTGGCGGCGTTCGGAAAGACGCCGGATACGGTGGAGGTCGTTCGCCGTGCCGCAGTCGAAAATCCGTGGTTTCTGCCGCAGGAGATCATCCGGGCCGTGAAGGCTATTCGCTGCGAGATGCTCGAACGGCAACGGCTCGAAGCGTGGGCGGGCGCATATCCTCCGGTGCGGACGCCGAAGCGGGTATTGGTGGTTATGGCCGGCAATATTCCGCTGGTCGGTTTTTTCGATCTGTTGTGCGTGCTCGCGAGCGGGCATGCGTGCAGGGTCAAACCTTCGAGTAAAGATACCGTTCTGATCGGTTATGTCGTTGATTTGCTGAGAGCGATCGATCCGGCTATTCCTCTTCGGATGGCAGAGCAGGGTGAGCGACCGGATGCAGTCATCGCAACCGGAAGCGACAACGCGAACCGCTATTTTCGGATGCTGTTCGGCGGCATTCCGTCGTTGTTGCGCGGAAGCCGGCAGTCGGTCGCAGTCTTGTCGGGCAGGGAGACGGCGGCGGAGCTGAGCGGCCTGGAAGAGGATATTTTCGCCTATTCGGGGCTGGGATGCCGCAACGTGTCGTTGCTGTTTCTGCCGCGCGGGTATATGCCGGAGTTGCGTTGCACGGCGCTCAATGAAAAATATCGCCGCAATTATCTTCGGGAACGCGCCCTTCTGCGGATGCGCCGAATGCCGTTCGTCGACCTGGACGGGGCGGTATTGTGCGAAGATCGGTCGTTTCCGGCGGCGCTCAGCCGCATCCACTATACGTTTTACGACTCGCTTGCCGATGTGGAAGCGTGGTTGGCGGCCCATGACGATCGGTTGCAATGCGTCGTTTCGCAGTGTGTGCGGCACTCCCGCCGCGTCGCTTTTCGGGCGGGCGCAGCATCCCGGTTTGACCGATTATGCCGACGACGTGGATACGATGCGGTTTCTCGGTACGATCTGATCCGGAAAAACATCGTGAGAGGGCGATTCCGGATTATTCCCTAATCTTCGGCTACGCCTTAGATGCTTTCGCTCGGCAAATCGCAAACGAGTTTGCATTTGCCCTCACTTATGCGTATCTTTGGCTGCGCCGAAGATACTCCCGCTCGGCATAATCAAGCTGACGCTTGCTTCTGCGCCCGACTTTTCGTATCTTTGACTTTGCCGTAGATACTCCCGCTCGGCAATGTTCAAATAAATTTGACATTGCCCTCGCTTATTCGTATCTTTGCTATGGGATAAATCTTCGCCGAGGGCGGTTCGGTTCCGAGGCGGGCGAAATTCTTCCCGATCTTAAAGATTCAGAGAATATGTCGATGGTATTCAAATTCCGTATGTTGAGCGACGAAAACGATAATTTCGTCCGCGATCTCGAAGTGCCCTACGATATGACGTTGCGCGGTTTTCACGAATTCCTCGTGCGGATTCTCGGTTATGAAGCGTGCATGACTTCGTTCTTTACGGCCGACGGGCAATGGGAGCGATTGCAGGAATATACGCTGCTCGACATGGGAGACCCCGAAAGCATTCCGATGGAGAACGTATCGCTCGATCAACTGCTTCACCACAACAGGGAACGATTGATCTATCTCTTCGATCAGTTGAACAACAGGGCCCTTTACCTCGAATTGACCGAAGCGAAGAAGCCCGAGCCGACGATGGAGTATCCGCGCGTGGCATTCGAACATGCTCCGGCTCCCGACCAGTACGATCCTGCGGCGAACGAGGACGACGGCTCGATCTTCGAGCAGATGATGGACGATTTCGGCGAATTCGAGGGCGACGACAGTTTGGACGATGAGTAGGTCGCAACTGATCGTGATCGTCGGCCCTACCGGAGCGGGAAAAACGGATCTGAGCGTCCGCATCGCCGGCCACTACGGCGCACCGATTCTTTCGACCGATTCCCGGCAGATTTACCGGGAGTTGCCGATCGGTACCGCACAACCTTCCTCCGATCAACTTCATGCTATTGAGCATCATTTCATTGCGTCGCATAACATTACGCAGGAGTTCAATTGCGGCGCATTCGAATCGGCGGCATTGCAACTGCTCGAAACCCTCTTCCGGAGAGGTCGGCGGGTCGTCGCTGTCGGCGGGTCGGGACTCTACGTGCGGGCGTTGTGCGAAGGGATGGACGATCTGCCGCAGGCGGACGGGGCGCTTCGGAGGGAGTTGCTGCGGCAGCTCGAAACTGAAGGGGTGGAGGCGCTGGCCGAACGGTTGAAAAGGCTCGATCCGGTCTATTACGGGGAGGTCGACTTGCGGAATCCCGCACGTGTGCTGCGTGCCGTAGAGGTCTGTCTGCAAACCGGCAGACCCTTTTCGTCGCAGCGTACCGGACTGCGCAAGCAACGCCCGTTCGACATCGTGAAGATCGGCGTGACGCTTCCGCGCGAGGAGCTGTACGCCCGCATCGACCGGCGGGTCGACGCCATGTTGGAGGCGGGGTTGGAGGAGGAGGCGCGGCGGATGTTGCCCTACCGCAGCCTCAATGCACTGCAAACGGTAGGGTATAGGGAGTTCTTCGATTATTTCGACGGAACGGTTACGCGCGACGAAGCCATAACGCTCATCAAACGCAATTCACGTCGGTATGCCAAGCGGCAGCTCACATGGTTTCGCCGCGATGCGGAGATTCGGTGGTTCTCACCGTTCGATACGGAAGGCGTCATCGCCTGGATCGACACCCAGAGCGGCGCGGGGGAGTACTAATTCGATGGTTTTGCCTGCGACATAGGCGGGCGACGCATACCAGTAGCCGTGGCGTCCCGCCCGCTCGCCCCAAGAGTTTTTCACCTTGTAATAGCTGTTGCCGAGCGAATCGACGGCCGTGCCGACGATGTGCATGACGTGGTCTTCGGTCGTGGCCTGCGTGTCGAACATCCGCTGGCGGAGCGGCTGGTCCACGACGATCTCCGGTGCGGGAAGCGTGATGCGTTCCTCCTGCTGCGGCAGCAGGGCGATGCCGGCCCGTCGACCGAAACCCCGCTCCGAGACATCGGCGTCCCATGCTGCCGTATAACCGGCCGCAAGAGCGCTGTCGAGCAGTCGCATCAGCGAGTCGAGCGGAATATTAAGTGTCGCGTGCGCCGCCCAGTTGTCGGGAATTTCCAGCACGAACCGTTCGAAAAAAAGGGTGGTGGGTGAAGGAGGTCAACGCGACGTAGTCGTCCCGCCGGAAGCCGATCGAGTCGGCATAGGAAAACGGCGTGTAGGCAACCCCGTCTATTACGAAGCGGTCGGGACGCGCACCCAGCCGCCGATCGAGTTCTTCGTCGATCATCCGCTGCCAATGCTCCTTTTCATACAGTTTTTTGTCGACGATCCGCTTCGCCAGCCGCCGGATCGCCTTCGCCAGCGAGGCGTGGTCGTAGGTGCCGTCGGCCGCTCCGCCTTCGTAGAGGGATTGAGGCACGATGCCGTAGCGGTCGACCAGCCACAGCACGTCCTGAATTTCGCCGCCCTGGTCGAAAGCGACACGACCGCGTGTGCGGACGTACTTGACGGCTTTTTCGAAGTAGGCATGGCGGACGACCCACATCTCCGAGAGATCGGGCGTGCACCGTCGGGTGCGGATCGCTTCGCTCTCGATGAGCGACACCCCGCCGAAGGCCCAGCAGGTTCCCGACTTCGCCTGATTCCGGACCGGCGTCGCGGGGGCCGATGCGACGTCTGTGATCGGGTAGCGGGCGGCCGTACCGGTTGCGGCGGAGGGAGGTGACGGGCAGAGGCCGCAGCCGGTCAGCAATGCGGCGAAAGCCGAACAGAGGAGTGCGCGTTTCATAATCCGAAGGCTTGTATCGGGACAAAGATAACTCTTTTCCCGGGAAAACGTCTTTCGCTGCGGCAGGAGGGTGCCTCGGTCGCAGCGGATCGAAAACGGAGCGGCCTCCTTTGCCGGTTGTCCGACAGGGAGGCCGCTCCTGAATCGAGAACGAGCGGAAGACGTTATTTCTCGATGATCTCCACGTTGTTAGCCTCGTCGTAGGTCATGTTGTAGAAATCGTGCGTGTATCCTTTCCAAATATAGATCCGTTTGAGATGCGGATTGTTATCCAGGAAATAGTCGTTGCCGGGATACCGTTCCACTTCGCTCAGGTCGATCTCCTCGAAGGCATTGCCGTTGGCGATGAAACGCCATAGTTTGTTGCAGCCGGCGAGTTTGATTTCGGTCAGGCCGTTGTCGTTGACGTAGAGGCGCTGCATGTTGCTGAATCCCGTGAAATCGAGCGACGGCGTTTCGTCGGCCTTCCTGTTGAAGATTCCCAAGGTGTGGATTTGCGTCTTGATCTTCTCGATCTGCGGACGCACCGAAAGGAAAACATCGTAGTTGCAGCCCAATTCCATGAGGTTGGGACAGGGCGAAAGATCCAGCGTCTTCAAATTGTTGCAGTTCTGTACATGGATACTCATCAGTTCGGTGTTTCCGCTGAGGTCGATCTCGGTCAGGTTGTCGGAGGTGTTGACATCCAAATGCCGCAAGTGCGGGAAGTTCTCGATACCTTTGGTGGAAGCCACCTGCCACCCTCCGGCGTCGAATCCGTAGGGTACGCCGTCCTCCGGCACGAGTTCGGCTTCGTAGGCGGATACCTTGCCGTCTTCGTTGGCATCCATTCCGTACATGATCGCCGAGATTTCGGCGGCCATGCGCAGCATCTCGTCTTCGATCAGGTCGAGCATGTTGGGACTTGCCGTTTGTCCGACGACGAACTTGCCGGTTTCATCCGGCGTGCTGATCTTCAACTCCGCATATCGGTCTTCGAAGAGATCGTTGGCCCCCGCCCTGAGCTTGATGGCCGTATTGCCTTCGCCCGAAATGGAGGTTTTCTTGACCCACTGCTGCGAGGTCGCATCGTAGGATTCGAACCACGTGCCTTCGGGAACCGACACCGTCCATTTCTTCTCCGAAACGACGCGCACTTCGCGCTCTCCGCTCCGGTAATCGAAAGTCAGTTCGTCTTTGCCGTCGTCGCTGACCATCAGTTTGACATCCTTTTCGAGGTTGACGGTCACCTGATGCTGTGCATTCAGGCCGCCGGTATCCTCGACGTAAAGAACGACGGTCAGCGCTCCCTTTTGCAGTTTCTCGGGTGCGATCGTGCATTCGAAAAACGGCAGAGAGAGTTCTTCGCCGACCGTTTCGCCGCCGACGGTCAGTTTCACTACGGAGACGTTGTTCTCCTTATCGTTGATACGCCCCTTGATCGTAAGCGGGAGGTTCGCATCGTAGGTCTCGCCTTCGAGCGGTTCGGTTATCTTGCAGGTCGGGGCCGTGTTCTCACCCTCGTCCTGCGTATTGTCGTCGCTGCATGCCGTAAAGGCGAACGACAGACACGCGGCTGCCAGAAACAGATATTTTTTCATCTTGCGCTGATGTTCGGGAGATGCGAAGTACTAATTCTGTAAGCAGCGTACCGGATAGGCGCGGTCGCACGATGTCCCTCTGCCGAAATCGGGTTCGTATTTGTAATTGGACACCCCTGTCGTTACGCCGCCCGGACTGGAGGGATAGGTGACACCGTCGTAATGGGGTGTCCAAAACGAGACGTTGCTTCCGACCTCTCCGGGGCCGTAGTAAAAACCGTTTTTCCCCAGCAGGCAACCGCTCGGACGTATCGCGAACCCGTAGGTATCCATGCCGCCCTTGGTCAGTTGCGGGAAATCAGGGTCTTCCTTGATTGGCCAAACGTTCGCACGCAGATGTCCGCTGACATTGTAGACTGTCGAACCGTCCCAGTAGATCGCTGATTCGTTTTCGGGAATTCGATCGCGAACGTATTTGTACAGAATCTCCCATTCGGCCTCGCTCGGCACGTGCCAGCCGTCGGGACAGGGCCCTTGAATGCCGCTGGGAATGGCGTCGTTCTTCGAATCCATATTGCCGCCGGCGGCCGGCCAGTTGTAAAGAACGCCTTCGTTGCGATAGTTCTCGGTCGCTTTGGCGGCGGCTACGTCGTTGCCGTCGTAGTCGTAGACATAATAACAGGGCGTTTCGGCCGAATACTCGGAGGGCTTCATCACCTGCGGCAGGTAGGCGCAGTTCTCGGCGAACCAGATCTGTTCGCCGATCTTGACGGTCTTGTAAGTTTTGCCGTCACGCGTGTCGGTGAATTCGCGGAACTGACCGAGAATCACGACCGTTACCTCGTCCGTAGCGGTCTTGCCGTAGTTGTCGGTTACTTCCAGCGAGATCTTCACGTTCCCCGGCTCCTTCTGCTCGTCGGTGAGCGTGTATTCAAACGGAACCGTAGCGACCGATTCCACGGCCTTGTCGTTGATCTTCAACACGGCTTTGGCGATCGTGCCGTCCTCGTCGCTGCCCGTACCCTTCACGACGATGGCATCGGTCGGCTCGAACGAAGCGCCGTCGGCCGGTTCGTCGATCGAGCAGACGGGGGCTGCGTTTTTGTCGACGAGCGTGACGGTAACCATATCCTTGGCGACCAGACCGCGGCTGTTCTCCACTTCGAGTATAATAACATAGGTGTCGACAGGGTAGGTGGCTGCCGGTACGGTATACTCGAAGGGAAGTGCGGTCACGTCGGGAATCACGTCGTCGTTGATCTTCAACGCTACCTTGGAGATTTCTCCCGAAACGGCTTCGCCTTCGCCTTTGATCGTAAACGGTCCGAATGCGTTCAGTTCATCGCCGTGGGCCGGTGCTGTAATCTTGCACACGGGCGCTTCGGACTGATCCTGAATCGCCACCGAAATCTCGTCGGTTGCCGTATTGCCGCCGTCGTCTTCGACGGCCAGCTTGATCTTCATGACGCCTTCTTTGAGATCGCTGGCGGGAATCGTGTATTCGAACGGTGCTTTGGTGACATCCGCAACGGCTTTTCCGTCGACCGTCAATGCGACTTTTACGATGCTGCCGTCGCTGTCGGATGCTGTACCTTTGATGACGAGATCTTCATACAGATCGAGAATCGCCTCGTCCTCAGGAGCGGTTATCGAACATTCGGGCGGGTTCGAATTCCCCCCCCCCGTCGTCCGAAGAGCAACCGTAACCGATCGACAGCGCCATCAACATGAATGGCAGTAAAAATCTTTTCATACGTCTGAAATTTTAAAATTAAACTTACTCGAAAAAGAGATTCGATTTATCTGTTAATTGCACGTTTTAATTACAATCTGTAAGCATTAAGTCCGTTTTCCCTCTCTCGGAGGTCTCTTTGTTTCGAAATATGCCATTTAACATGGCAACAAGATAGCGGAAAAAGTTCGAATGACCAAATATCCTGATAGTTTATTTTCTATTTCGAAAGTAATGCAACCGCCGATTCTCTCTTTCTTAATATTATATATCGCTGTAAATTACATTATTATATTCTTAAATATAGCTTCGAAGTATTTCGGGTCGCCTCGTCGCCGCTTCGTTATCGTATTTTAACAGAATCTAAACTTACGGATCGTAGTATTTTGCTGTTATAAACTCCCGTTTTCGGAGGAAAAATCCCGAAAAATCGGAATAGATTGCCGTTTTTTAATCCTCGTTGTTTTAAATTATAATTTAATTTTCTTATTCCGGCAATTTTGCATGATGTAAATTCCGACGAAACCGGAATGTGGGCGAGGTTCGGATCGTCCGGAAATCGCTTTTCCATCCGAATCGTGTCGAAAAGGGCGTTTCCTCTTGTCGTTTTCGGGAAATCTTTCCGTATCTTTGTTCGGCAGGGCAGTCAGCCGCCGAAACGAGCCGGTCGCAGGATGGTACGCAACCGCTTCCGTCCGGTTCGTCGGGCGACTTTCCGCCGGACATGAAAATCGTTGTTGGAAATGAAGATCGGAATCTATCTCGCCGCAGGTATCGCCGCATTGTCGGTCGCAGCCTGCACCCCGAAGACGACCGGAACGCCGGAAACCAATCCGGCGTTGGAGACCATTTTTTCGCGCACGAGCATCCGCACCTATCAGGACAGGACCGTCGAGCCGCAGAAGATCGAACTGTTGCTGCGCGCCGCCATGTCGGCCCCTTCGGGAAAGGATCAGCGGCCGTGGGAGTTCGTCGTCGTGAACGAACGGCCGATTCTCGATTCGCTGGCCGCAGCGCTGCCTTATGCCAAGATGTTGGCTCAGGCGCCGTGCGCCGTGATCGTGTGCGGAAGTCCGGCCCGTTCCTCTTATTGGTATCTGGACTGCTCGGCTGCTGCCGAGAATATCCTGCTGGCCGCCCATTCGCTCGGGCTGGGCGGCGTATGGACGGCGGCCTATCCCTATGCCGAACGGATGGAGGCCGTCCGTTCGAATCTCGCCCTGCCGGAGGGAATCCTGCCCCTGTGCGTCATTCCGATCGGTTATCCGGCTGCCGTCGGAGAACCGAAACGGAAGTTCGACGCCGGACGGATTCATTACAACGGGTGGTAGGGCTTCCTGTTGCCGCGACCGTCGCCGGAATCCGATGCAGAATCTCCTGCGTCGAGCCGAACGAGCACGGTGCGTTTTTTTGCAGAATAGAATATTAATTCGTACTTTTGCCCTGCCTTTCGGACGAAAGGCGGCTGCTCGGATGGTGGAATAGGTAGACACGCCGGACTTAAAATCCTGTGGCCAGCAATGGCCGTGCGGGTTCGATTCCCGCTCCGAGTAGAAACAGGCCGTCGACATCGTCGACGGCCTGTTCTTTATTATATGAAATCTCCCTCGTCTCGACCGTTCCGCAATTTGCCGGCCGTACGGCGGCGCTTTCATGCCTTCGTGTTGATCGGCTTCGGCTGCTCGTATGACGTGCGGCGGCGGAAGGACTCTTCTTCGGAGGGTCTGAATCGGCCGCTGGGAGGGACCTGCGCATTTTCGGACGATGTTGTATTTTTCCGGAAAAAGTCTTATCTTGTTCCCAACAAACTTTTATTTTGTAGTATATGAAACGAATCAAATGGTTTTCTTTCGTCCTTGCGGCGATCGCTTTCGTCGGCTGTTCCGACGACAATGCCGAAACTCCCCCCCCCGCAACTGAACCGGTTGTACTGACGACACCGAAGGTTACCTTCACGGTCACCGAAACTTCGGTCGCCTTCTCGTGGGAGGCTGTGGAGCACGCTTCGGGGTACGAATATCGATTGCAGAAGGCCTCGGAGACGGTGAAAGAGGCGAAGGTCGATGCGGAGACGTTGCAGGCGTTGGTAGACGTACCCAAGGGCTCGGAAATCTATATTTTGAAAGTGCGTGCACTGGGCACGGGCGATTATACCGACTCGGAATGGAGCAGGAACACCGTGCTGACGCCCGAGCCGAAACCCACGAATATTGAGTTCGCGGATGCTGTACTCGAAAAATATCTTCTGTCGATGCAGCCCTCGATCGATCTCGACGGCGACGGGAAGATCTCCTTCGAGGAGGCCGCCGCCGTCACGGAGATCGATGCCGGTTACGAATATGCGGAGGATGCTACGGCCGATAACACCTTCTCGAACCTCTCCGGATTGGAGTACTTCACCTCGCTCGAACGGCTCAACCTCAAATACCACCGTGTGAGCGACGCTACGCCGATCGAGGGACTCGCGTCGCTTACGTCGCTTAACCTCGGCGAGAATCAGATCACGAAACTCGATCTTTCGAAACTGGCGAATCTTACCGATCTGCGCCTTTACGGAACGGGGGTTTCGACGCTCGATCTGTCGAAGACTCCGCTGTTGAAATCGCTCTATCTGCAACGCACGGCATTGACGGAGATCGATCTGTCGCCGCTGACCGATCTGGAAGAGGCCTACATCAACGAGGCGAAACTGACGAAGTTGCGTGCCGTGGGATTGAAGGGTCTGACTCGTCTGGATGCCGTGAAAAATGCCCTGACGACGGTCGAGATCGGCAAATGCGACGAACTGAGCCAGTTGCATCTGGACAACAATCGTCTGACGGCGATCGAGCTCAAAGGTCTTCCTAAACTAATGATCCTCAATCTATACGCCAACAGCTTGACGGCACTCGATACGTCGAACCTGCCCTTCCTGATGCAACTTTCCGTATTCGAGAACCAGATTGCATCGGTCGATTTCTCGGCCAATCCTGCGCTGCGGAATGTCTATCTTACGCAAAACCCGCTGACGAAGATCGATCTGAGCGCCAACGAGAACATCATGTTGCTCGAAGCGGTCAACATGTCGAATCTTGAAGAAATCAATCTGAAAAACGGCTATTGCGACGATTGGGCGGAATACTACATCGTCGAGGGCAATCCTGCATTGAAGAAAGTGATCGTCGATCCGGGCTACGAGTTCGAGCTGGTGACGACGCTGTTCAAGAATCGTCCCGATGTCAGCATCGTAACCGAGTAGGGGATCGTCCGGAATCCGCACGAGAGACGAAGAGGGGTGTCCGCAAAATCGGATGCCCCTTTTCGTTTTGCCTCGAACAGGGAATGAAAGCGTGTCCGACGACGGGAAATCGGTGAAATTGTTCCGATATTTTTTCATATTCTGCAAGAAAGCACTATATTTGCACTGTTGATTCGCGAAACCGGTCATCCGACCGGATTTTTTACCATTTTAGATTTTATTATCAGACAATTTATGCAGGATTTTAATGCACTCGAAGGCAAGAGCCTCGCCGAATTACGCGAGATCGGCAGGGCCTTGGGAGTCGGGAACGTAATGTTGAAGAAAAAAGGAGTTGCTCGAACAGATCAGGGCGGTCGCCCTCGTCGCCGGGCAGCATAGCGATACCGAGCCGAACGCCGTGCCGGCGGAAGAACCCAAGCGTCGCGGACGCCGTCCCCGGATGTCGGGAGTGAAAGTCGAGGGCCGTTCGCCGGCCGAAGGCCCCGAAGTTCCGGCCGAGACGGAGACGACGGTCGCCGTTGCACCCGTGGCCGAGGAACAGCCGGTCGAGGCGGCGGCCGTCCCCAAGCGCAGAGGCCGTAAGCCGAAAAAAGCGCCGAGGAACCGGCCGAACCGGTCGCCGGGACGGGCGCTGTCGCCGAACAGTCCGTTACGGAGGTCGCCGCGCCCCGCGTGCGCGAAGAGCGTGCGGAAGTGATTACCAAGGACGATTTCGTCGGCGAAATCGAGGGAGAAGGCGTCCTCGAAATCATGCCCGACGGATACGGATTCCTTCGTTCGGCCGACTACAATTACCTCAATTCGCCTGACGACATCTATGTGTCGCCTTCGCAGATCAAGCTCTTCGGCCTCAAACCGGGCGATACGGTAAGCGGTTCGATCCGCCCGCCCAAGGAGGGAGAGAAATATTTCCCGCTGACGAAGGTGGCCGAGATCAACGGCCTCGATCCCGAATTCATCCGCGACCGCGTGCAGTTCGAGTTCATGACACCGCTCTTTCCGAGCGAGAAGTTCTGCCTGACGGGCAAGGGGCACAACAGCCTTTCGAACCGCGTGATCGATCTCTTCTCGCCGATCGGAAAAGGGCAGCGCGGTCTGATCGTCGCACAGCCCAAGACGGGTAAGACGATGCTCATGCAGTCGCTCATCAACGCCATCGCCGACAACCATCCCGAAGTCTATATCATCGTGCTGCTCATCGACGAGCGTCCCGAGGAGGAGGTGACCGAAATGGCCCGCAACGCCAAGGCCGAAGTCGTGGCTTCGACCTTCGATGAACAGGCTTCGCGCCATGTCAAGGTGGCCGAAATGGTGCTGGAAAAAGCGAAGCGCATGGTCGAATGCGGTCACGACGTGGTGATTTTCCTGGACTCGATCACCCGTCTGGCACGTGCCTACAACTCGGTGCAGCCGGCTTCGGGCAAGGTGCTTTCGGGTGGCGTGGACGCCAATGCGCTGCACAAGCCCAAGCGTTTTTTCGGTGCGGCGCGCAATACGGAGGAGAAGGGGTCGCTTACGATCGTCGCCACGGCGCTCATCGACACCGGTTCGAAGATGGACGAAGTGATCTTCGAGGAGTTCAAAGGCACGGGTAACATGGAGCTGCAACTCGACCGCAAACTGGCCGACAAGCGCATCTATCCGGCCGTGAACGTGATGGCATCGGGCACACGGCGCGAGGATCTGCTGTTGCAGCGCGAAGTGATGTCGCGCACGTGGGTTCTGCGCAAGTACCTGTCGGACATGACCACGGTCGAGGCGATGGAGTTCCTGGAGAAACAGATGAACATGACCGCTTCGAACGAGGAATTTCTGGCTACGATGAACCAATAAACAACGATACGATGAAGAGATTTTGGTTATTCGTCCTCTGCGCCGGCTCTCTGCAAACCGCCTTGGGATGGGGACAGAAGGGACACGATGTGACGGCTTACATCGCCGAATGCAACCTGACACCCGAAGCGGCGCAGGAGATCGACCGGGTATTGGACGGTCATTCGCCGGTCTATTACGCCAATTGGCTGGATTCCGCCAGCCACACGCCCGAGTACGCCTATACGCGAACATGGCACTATGCCAACATCGACGAAGGGTATACCTACGACACGATGCCCAAAGAGCCTGCCGGCGATGTGGTGACGGCCGTGAACGACCTGGTCGCCGAACTCAAAAGCAAGGAGCTTTCCGCCGAGAAAGAGGCCGAAGCGTTGAAGATGCTGATCCATCTGGTAGGGGACATGCACTGCCCGATGCACTCGGGCCACCGCAGCGACCGTGGCGGCAATACGATTCCGGTTACCTTCTTCGGCAAGCCGGCGAATCTGCACTCGATCTGGGATACGTCGCTGCCCGAAGCCGCTCACAAATGGAGTTACACCGAGTGGCAGAATCAGATAGACCGGTTGTCGGACGATGAGGCGACGCTCATCGAGAGCGGTACGCCGAGAGAGTGGTTCATGGAGACGGCCGAGCTGTGCAAGGGAATCTACGAGGCGACGCCCGAAGGGACGAACGTGTCCTATGATTATATAGACCGGTTCACGACGCTTATCGAACAGCAGTTCGTCAAGGGCGGTCACCGGTTGGCCAAACTGCTCAACGAGATTTACGAATAACGGTTTTCTCCGTCAAACGCAGGGCGGCCCGCTGTACAAGCGGGCCGCCCTGTCGTTTCGGAATGCGTGGCTATACTTCCAGATCGACGTCGAACTGCTCGTGCCAGGGCAATCCCTGCTCGCCCAACTCGGCGAGGAATGGATCGGGATCGAACTCCTCGACGTTGAAGACGCCGGCGCCGCGCCACAATCCCTTGGCCCACATCGACGCGCCCAGCGCCGCCGGAACACCCGTCGTGAAGCTCACGGCCTGCGTGCCGGTCTCCTTGAAGGCCTGCTCGTGGTCGCAGTTGTTGTAGATATAATACGTGCGTTCCTTGCCATCCTTCACGCCCCGGATGCGACAGCCGATCGAGGTCTGGCCGTGATAGTTGGCTCCCAGCGATTTGGGATCGGGCAGTACGGCTTTGAGGAACTGGATCGGGACGATCTCCACGCCGTTGTACATGATCGGATCGATACGCGCCATGCCGATGTTCTGAATGACGCGCAGGTGGGTGAGGTATTCCTGCCCGAAGGTCATCCAGAAGCGGGCGCGGCGGATCGTGGGAAGTTCTTGACGAGCGACTCCAACTCCTCGTGGTAGATGACGTAGGATTCGCGCTCGCCGATACCGGGATAATGCAGTCCCTTGTGAATTTCGTGCGGCTCGGTCGTGACCCATTTGCCGTTTTCGTAATAACGTCCTTTCTGCGTTACTTCGCGGATGTTGATTTCAGGGTTGAAGTTGGTGGCGAAAGCCTTGCCGTGGTTTCCGGCGTTGCAGTCCACGATGTCGAGGTAGTGGATCCGTCGAAATGGTGCTTGGCGGCATAGGCGGTGAAGATTGCCGTCACGCCCGGATCGAACCCGCAGCCGAGAATCGCCGTGAGTCCCTTTTCGCGGAAACGATCCTGATAGGCCCACTGCCACGAATATTCGAAATGCGCTTCGTCCCGTGGCTCGTAGTTGGCCGTATCGAGGTAATTGACGCCGCATTCCAGGCAGGCGTCCATGATCGTGAGATCCTGATAGGGAAGGGCCACGTTGATGACGATGTCGGGACGGAACGCGCGGAAGAGTTCGCACAATTCGGCCACATTGTCGGCATCGACCTGCGCGGTCTTGACACGGCCGCCGCCGATAGCCGCCGCAACGGCGTCGCACTTGGACTTGGTGCGGCTGGCCAGCATCACGTCCGAAAAGATTGGATTGGCCGCCACCTTCTGCGTTACGACCGTACCGACGCCGCCTGCGCCGATGATCAAAGCTCTACACATATAATTTATAGGTTTTGAAATGATTTCTTGCTTTCAGCAATACAAAAATATCGTTTTATTTTGGTAAAACAAAAATATTCTCTACATTTGCACCACCAAATCGGAAGAAGACCGTTTCAACCGTTTGGCAAGTGTTGAATCCGTAGCTCAGCTGGTAGAGCACAACACTTTTAATGTTGGGGTCCCGGGTTCGAGCCCCGGCGGGTTCACCGAAAAGCCGTCTCGAAAGAGATGGCTTTTTTTTGTCGTTCGGCCTGTCCGGACGTTCCTTCGGTCGAAACGTCGCCCCGTCCCATACGATCTTCGCATCGCAGGAGAGCGGAAAATCCCCCATTTGTGGGTATTTGGCGCACGGTGAAAAGTCGCTATCTTTGCAACGAACGAAAGGATATTCCATTATGCACAGGCTCGGGAAATATACGGCTTCGGACAGGATGAGCGATCTGGTATGCGGCAATTACCATATCCTGCTCATCATGAGCCGGTTCGGTATCGCTTTGGGGTTCGGCGACCGCACGGTGGACGAAGTGTGTTGCCAGAGCGGCGTCGACACGGCGACGTTCCTTGCCGTGGTCAATCTGCTCTACGACGAAGGCACGACGACCGTCGATTGCCGGAACGTCTCCCTCGAAGCGTTTTTGCGCTATCTGCACAATTCGCACGACTATTTCCTGCAATACCGTCTGCCGGACATCCGCCGCAAACTGAGCGAGGCTGTCGCCTGCGGCTGCGACGGGATTGCGGAGGCGATCATCCGGTTCTTCGACGACTATGCGGCCGAGGTACACAAACACATGATGTACGAGGAGGAGACGGTTTTTCCCCTACGTGCGCCAGTTGCTTACGGGCGAATGTCCCGCGGGATACGACATCGAAACCTTCCACCGCCAGCACGATCAGATCGAAGCCAAACTGACGGAACTGAAAAACATACTGATCAAATACTATCCCGCTTCGGAGAGCTGCGGCAAGGAGATGAACGGCGTATTGTTCGACATCTTTCTCTGCGAATCCGAGCTGGCCTCCCATAACGACCTTGAAAACAGGCTGTTCATTCCGGCTGTTGCGGAGGTGGAACGTAAAATCCGCGACGCACGATGAGCACTTTCCTGAAAATCGTCCTGGTCGAGCCGTCGCTGATTCTGCGCAGCGGTATGAGTTATGTCCTTCGACGGTTGACGACATTCGACGTGCAGGTCGTCGAGACGGGGGAGACTGAACAGTTGGAGGAACTGATCGCCGAAGCGGCTCCCGATGTGTTGATTATCAATCCGTCGCTGACAGACGAGGAGATGCTCCGGGAATTGCAGCAGAAGTCGTTGCGGTTGATCGCGTTCCAGAGTGCCTTGGCCGATGCCCGCCTGATGCAGCGTTTCGATGCCGTCGTGTCGATCTACGACACGGCCGAGCAGATCAAGGAAAAACTCCGTTCGGTCTGCAATTCGCGCGACGGGGAGGCTTCGCAGGAGTTGCTGAGCGCACGCGAAAAGGAAATTATCGTCGGGGTGGTGAAGGGTTTGACCAACAAGCAGATCGCCGAGCGCCTGTTTATTTCGGCGCATACGGTCATCACGCACCGGCGCAATATTGCGGCCAAATTGCAGATACATTCGCCGGCGGGCCTGACCATCTATGCGATCGTCAACAAACTGGTCGAACTGAATGATGTGAAAAATACGATTTACAGCAACGAAGAACAATAACTGCCGTTATTTTTGAATTTTGTTAAGTGGCGCTTCGCCCGGGTCCGCCCGGGCGTTGTCGTCTCCGGCCATGCGGTTCCGGCATGTGCTGCGAAAGAATATTTTGTACTATCTTTGCGGAAAATTTAAGCACGTAACCGATGGATTTCATACTCGAAGAGCGGGTGGAGAAGGCCCGCGATCTGTTTCGGCAGGGATACAATTGCTCGCAGTCCGTGTTTTTGGCCTACAACGACCTGCTGGGGGTAGAATCGACACTCGCTGCGACGATCTCGGGGCCGCTGGGAGGAGGCATGGGACGGCTGCGGGAGGTGTGTGGGGCTGTGAGCGGCATGTCGCTCATCGCCGGTTTCCCTCGCACCCTGCCCCGATCCGGCCGCCCGGCAGGCCAAAGCCGCGACCTACGCGCTCGTACAGGAGTTCGCCGAGCGGTTCCGCGCCGAGAACGGTGCGATCGTCTGCCGCGAACTGCTGGGGCTCGCCTGCCGCAAGGAGGAACCCGTGCCTGCGGAACGGACGGCCGAATATTACAAAAAGCGCCCCTGCGTCGAACTCGTCGCTTGTGCGGCCCGTATTGTGGGGGAGTACCTGCAACGGCAGAACGCTGCGCCGGAAGAGTAGCTGCGGGCGCACGGCCGACCGCATCGGCCGTAGTTCCGCGATACGTCACGGATTCAGCAGCGATTTCCAGTCTGCCGGCGAGAGCGGCGTGTATTCCGCCGGGAAATCGCGCGATTCAAAACGCCCGTCGCGCCATGTTTCTACCTTTACGCCGAGCAGATAAGTCGAGTCGTTGTCCGAACAATAGGAGAACTCCCGATCTGTCTTTCGACACCGGATCGAATCGTAGTCACACGGAAACAGCTCCTGAAAACCGCGACAATCGATCATGCCGTATTTCCTGTTCCGCCGCACGATGTATCGTTCGGTGATTTCACAGGGCCATATCGTGTCGTAGACTGCGGGAATAAGCGTCTTGCCGTCGGCCGCGACGAAACCCCCACTTCCCGTCCTGACGGGCAAGGTATCCGAACCGGTTCATCGGCGTCAATCCGTCGATATGCACATAGAGACCTGCGTGTTTTTCGCTTCGAGGATAACCACCTCCTGTCCGGCTTTTACCTTGTCGCCGACCTTCACCTTCAGGGCGATGATCTTGCCCGGCAGGGGAGCGGTCACCTTGTGGCCCGTGATGGCTTTGGCTTCGACCTTGTGTTCGCTCCGGGCGGCCGTTTTCGGAGTGTCTTTGGCTGCCGTCGCTTCGTAGGCTTTCTTCTTCTGGTCGGTGAGGAACGTCTTGGCAACCATCGGGAAGAGCTCGAGCAGAAGCACCTCTTTTTCATTGGCAGCGAGCTTCACGCCTCCTGCTTCGGGCAGTTCGGGATTGGGCTGCATCTGGTATTTCGACGTATCGTAGGGAATCTCTTCGCGTACACCGCAGATCTTGAACCGGAATTCGGGGTCGATCTTCACCGGCGTTTCACCGTATTCACCTTTTACAAGGGCAACGAATTGCGAACTCTTGGTCGTGTACATCGGCCGCCCGGCCTTTTCGTCCAAAGCGCAACTTACGGCCTGGGCACCCACGATCTGTGAGGTCGGGGTCACCAGCGGCGGCAGACCTGCGGCCAGACGTACGGTCGGAATCAACTCCATGGCGCGGGGCAAAATTTCTTCGGCCTTGAGCTGCTGAAGCTGTGCCACCATATTGGAGTACATGCCGCCCGGGATTTCGGCCTTCTTGACCAGTTCGTTCGGTGCCGGGAAGCCGAAATGGGCCTCGATTTTGTGGCAGGCGTCGAGCAGTGTCTCTTCGTCGTCCGCCTGCGCTGCTTTGATCGCACGGTCGAATTCGGCGTCGATCTCCTTCGGAAGTTCGTCGGTGAGCGGATTGAAAGGCTTCGGCATAGGCTTCTCTTTGCCGAAGACCGAAATTTCGAGCTCTTTGCGGATCTCCTTGAGCTGGGTGTTGATCTTGGCAACGGCTTCCATGTTGACACCCGTGTCGATCCCCAGTTTCTTGCAGAAGACGTAGATCAACTCGATAGCCGGCGCTCCCGTACCGCCGCTGAAGTACCAGCAGTTGGTATCGACGATATCGACTCCTGCGACGATCGCCGCCAGCACCGATGCCAGACCGTAGCCCGGGGTGCAGTGGGTGTGGAAATCGATGGGGACATTCAGATTCTGCTTGAAGAGTTTCACCAGTTTGCTCACGCGGTGGGGCGGGATCAGACCCGACATATCCTTGATCGTGATCATATCGGCTCCCAGCGCCTCCATTTGCTTGGCTTTCGAGAGGAAGTATTCGTCCGTAAATACCGGCTTCGGGTTCTTCTTGCCCATCAATTTGCCGAAGAACCCGATTTCCGGATATTTCGGATCTACCGTATAGCACACAGCACAATCGGCGATACCGCCGTATTGCTTCACGTATTTTACGGTCGATTTCACGTTGTTCACGTCGTTCAGTGCATCGAAGATACGCATGATGCCCAGGCCGCTCTGGATGGCATTGCGGCAGAATCCGTCGATGATCTGGTCGGTATAGGGGGCATACCCGAAGAGGTTGCGGCCGCGCGAGAGCGCGGTCAGTTTCGATACGCCGCCCACGGCTTTGTGGATCGTTTCGAGCCGCGTCCACGGGTTTTCGTTCAGATACCGCATCACCGAATCGGGCACGGCGCCGCCCCATACTTCCATCGCGTAGAAATTCGCGTCCTTGTAGTAGGGTAGGCATCGATCGATTTGCGCCTGCGTCATACGCGTCGCGAACGAAGACTGCTGTCCGTCGCGCAGCGTCAGATCCCGGATCTTGAGAGTTTTTGCCATAATTAAACGATAAAGTTAATTTTGATGAATTTATGTGTCGTGATCGATTTACTGTTATTTTTATAACAAATGTAGCCAATTTCTTTTAATAAACAAATAAAACCTCGAAAAAGATAACACGGTCTCCGATTTTTCCGTATTCCCTCTGCAATCCGTAACCACCGGCAGGTTCCGACTTCGTTCCGGTATGGCGGAAACGCGGATTTTTTTACTAACTTTGCTCTTTTGGAGCGAAGGGTGCTCCGCCCGAACTAAAAAAACGCCTCATGACCCCAGCAGCAGTCATCCTCACGGTCGCCGTCTACATCGCCGTCCTGTTCGTCGTCGCCTACCTTTCGGGCCGCAAGGCCGACAACGCCGGTTTCTTCACGGGCAACCGCCGCACTCCATGGTATATGGCCGCTCTGGCCATGATCGGCGCAGCCATATCGGGCGTGACCTTCATTTCGGTGCCCGGATCGGTGGCCGCCGACTCCTTCTCCTACATGCAGATGGTGTTGGGATTCACGGTAGGGCAGATGGTCGTCGCCTTCGTGCTGATCCCGCTCTTCTATAAGATGAAAGTGGTGTCGCTCTACGAGTATCTCGACGACCGGTTCGGCGTGGGCTCCCACCGCACGGGGGCCTGGTTCTTCTTCATCTCCAAATCGCTCGGCGCCGCACTGCGCGTCTATGTCGTCTGCGCCGTCATGCAGCTGCTCGTCTTCGACCACTACGGACTGCCGTTCTGGGTCAACATGGCCGTCACGATGTTCTTCGTCTGGCTCTATACGCAGCAGGGCGGCGTCAAGTCGCTGATCTGGACCGACACGCTCAAAACGGTCTGCCTGGTCGGAAGCGTCGTGCTCTGCATCGTATTCATCGTGCGGGAACTGGGATTGACGTTCCCTGCGGCGCTCGAAGCCGTGCGGCAAAGCCCCTACTCGCAGGTTTTCTTCTTCGACGATCCCCGTTCGGCGCACTATTTCTGGAAGATGTTCTGGGCCGGCGTCTTCACGCTCATCGCCATGACGGGGCTCGACCAGGACATGATGCAGCGCAATCTGAGCTGCGCCTCGCCGCGCGATTCGCAGAAAAACATCGTGCTGACGGCACTCAGTCAGATGGTGGTCATCTACCTCTTCCTGATGCTGGGCGTCTTCCTCTACCTCTATATGGATGCCAATGCCCTTTCGATGCCCGAAAAGAGCGACCAGGTCTTCTCGCTCGTCGCCGTCGGCGGCGGTCTGCCGGCGGCCGTCGGCATCCTGTTCGTCGTGGGACTGATTTCGAGCACCTATTCGGCGGCGGGTTCGGCGCTCACGGCGCTCACCACCTCCTTTACGGTCGATATCTTGAGGGTACGCGCCGTTACGACGAACGCCGGCTGACCCGCGTCCGCCGGCGGGTGCACGTGGGCATGGCCGTGCTCATGGGGTTGTTGATCCTCTGTTTCGAGGCCTTCGGCAACGACAGCGTCATCAACCTCGTCTACAAGGTGGCGAGCTACACCTATGGCCCGATTCTGGGAATGTTCGCCTTCGGCATGTTCACCCGTTGTCGGGTGCGCGACCGTTGGGTACCGTTCGCGGCCGTTGCGGCGCCGCTGCTGAGCGCATCGCTGCAATATGCGGCCCGCGTGTGGTGGAGTTACCATATCGGTTTCGAATTGTTGATTTACAACGCCCTGTTCACCATGCTGGGCATGTTGCTGCTGGTTCGTAAAAAATGATGAAAAACAGACTCCTTATCCTCTTCCTGCCGCTGCTGCTGTCGGTCGTTCCGGCTGCGGCCAAAGGCCTCTCGGCCGAAAAGCGGAAGGAGATTTCGCAGATGCTCACCCGCATCCTCGACCGCGAGGTGGCGGGCTGCAAGACGAACGTCACACAGGTCGTCGACGCAGGCAACCGCCTGACGCTCTACGCCTCGATCGGCATGTCCTACTATCCCTTCCGCGAGCGGAGCGTGGCGGCGATCTACGACTCGATCCGCAGCCTGCTGCCCGCCTCGCTCGCCCGTCGGCGCTTGTCGCTCGTGACGGACAAGCACCCGATCGAGGAGCTGATTCCGCAGATCTACCGCAGCGGCAGCCGGGGCAAGACCTTCACCAACCGTTCGGACCGTCCGCTGGTGACCCGCCTGTCGTCGCCCGTGAAACCGACGCACGGACTCGCGGGGCGCCACATAGCGATGTGGCAGAGCCACGGCCGCTATTTCGATCAGGAGGAGAACCGCTGGCGCTGGCAGCGTTCGCGGCTGTGGGAGACCTGCGAAGACCTCTACACGCAAAGTTACGTGCTGCCTTATCTGGTGCCGATGCTCGAACGGGCGGGTGCCAACGTGCTGTTGCCGCGCGAACGCGACGTGCAGACCGAGGAGGCGATCGCCGACAACGATGCGGGCGTGGACGAAGGATCGTCCTACGTCGAATTCACCGGCGACCGCCGCTGGTTCGACGCGGGAACGGGATTCGCACACCGGCGCGAGGTCTACGTCGAGTGCCAGAACCCCTTTGCGGAGGGGACGGCACGCGGCGTGCAGACCGTAACCGACGGCCGCGAGAGCCGTGCCGAATGGAGCGCCGACCTGCCCGCGAGCGGCGAATACGCAGTCTACGTCTCCTACAAGACGGTCGAACGCAGTTCGGAGGATGCCCTCTACACGGTGCGCCATCTGGGTGGCGAGAGCCGTTTCGCGGTCAATCAGACCATGGGCGGCGGCACATGGATCTATCTGGGGACATTCCGCTTCGCGGCGGGACAAAATCCTGCGTTGGTCACGCTGAGCAACCGCTCGTCGAAAAAGAACCGCGTCGTGACGGCCGACGCCGTGAAGATCGGCGGCGGCATGGGCAACGTCGCCCGCACGCCTGCTGCGGAGTTCCGCACGCAGGATACCGACTATTTCTGCGAGCCGAGCGGTTATCCCCGTTTCTGCGAGGGCGCCCGCTATTGGCTGCAATGGGCGGGATTTTCCGAAACGGTCTACCGCCAGAAGGAAGGGCTCGACGACTACAAGGAGGATTACATGTCGCGCGCCCACTGGGTCAACGCGCTCATGGGCGGCTCCGAACGGCTGTCCGACGAAGAGGGTCTGAACATTCCCGTCGACATGGCGCTGGCCTTCCACTCCGACGCCGGCGTGCGCCGCAACGACGAGACGATCGGCACGCTGGGCATCTACTTCACACAGGAGAACGGCGGCCGCTTGAAGGGGTGCCAGCCGCTACCTGTCGCGTGACCTGACCGATCTGGTGATGAGTCAGATCGTCGGCGACATCCGCGCCACCTACGAACCCGAATGGCGCCGGCGCGGATTGTGGAATCGCTCCTACTACGAAGCACGCGTTCCTGCGGCACCGACGATGCTGCTCGAACTGCTGTCGCACCAAAATTTCGCCGACATGCGTTACGGCAGCGATCCGCGCTTCAAATTCCTCGTGTCGCGTGCGATCTACAAGGCGATCCTGCGCCACGTCAGCTTCCAGTACGGCCGTCCCTGCGTCGTCCAGCCGCTGCCCGTCGAAGGATTTTCGGCCGTCTTCGCCGAACGCGACGACGAAGTGCGGCTGCAATGGCACGGCGTGGAGGATCCGCTCGAAGCGAGCGCCTCGCCGACGGGATATGTTCTCTACACCCGTATCGGCGACGGCGATTTCGACAACGGCGTGCCGGTCGACGGGACATCGACCGTCGTGCGACAGGAACCGTGCGTAATTTACAGCTACCGCGTCACGGCGACCAACGCCGGCGGCGAGAGTTTTCCGAGCGAAACGCTCTCGGCGGCATGGGTGCCTGAACCGAAGGGGCGCGTGCTGGTGGTCAACGGCTTCGACCGCGTGAGCGCGCCGCTGAGCATCCAGGGCGATTCGCTGGCGGGTTTCTACCGCAGACTGGACAGCGGGGTAGCCGACCGGCACGACATTTCGTTCATCGGCGAACAGCGGTGTTCGACCGGCGTTTCACCGAGGCGGAGAACGACGAGGAGGCGCTCGGATCGTGTTACAGCGATTACGCCACGCAGGTCATAGGCGGCAATACGTTCGACTATCCGCGTTTGCACGGTGCATCGATCGTGCGGGCGGGCTACTCCTTCTGTTCCGCTTCGGCCGCGGCGCTGGCTGCGGGGAGGTGAAGACCGACGACTACTTCTTCATGGATGTGATTTTCGGCAAACAACGCTCTGTCGAAATGGGGCGCGGCACGAGCGGCGTCGAGTTCCGCGTCTTTCCCGAGGGGTTGCGGCGTGCACTCGGCGAGTTCACCGCTTCGGGTCGTTCGCTCTTCGTGTCGGGCAGTTTCATCGCCACCGATCCGTGGCGGTCGCCTGCGTCGACGGATGAAGAGCGGGCATTCGTGAAGTCGGTTCTTCGGTACGATTATCGCGGGGGACAGGCTTCGCGCCGGGGCGAGGCGCGCATCGTGGCTTCGCCGGCCCGCATGGATCGCGAACGGTTCTATTTCAACACCGAACCGTGCCGCGACTTCTATCCCGTCGAGGCTCCCGACGCGCTGCGTCCGGTCGGGGGTGGGTTCACCGTCATGCGGTACGACGACGGCGACCAGACCGCCGCCGTGGGCTACACGGGCGACTACCGTTCGCTGGCGATGGGATTCCCGTTCGAGGCGATCGTCGACGAGGGGCAGCGCGACCGGCTGATGCAGCAGATCATGAATTTTCTAGAACCGCGCAAATAGTATGTTTACAACAAATTAAATAGTATTACCTGTTATGTCACTCGAACAACAAATCTCGAAGGGTATCATGGAGGCCATGAAGGCCAAGGAGCCCGTGCGTCTGCAAACGCTGCGCAACATCAAGAAGTACATCATCGAGGCGAAAACCGCCGGTACGGAGATCGCCGAACTGCCCGACGCCGACGTGGTGAAGATCATCGCCAAGCTGGCCAAGCAGGGGAGCGACTCGGCCGAGATCTACCGCCAGCAGAACCGTGCCGATCTGGCCGAGGAGGAGCTGGCGCAGGTGGCCGTGATGCAGGAGTTCCTGCCCCGGCAGCTGTCGCCCGAGGAGTTGACCGAAGCCGTGCGTGCCGTCATCGCCGAAGTGGGCGCCACCTCGGTCAAGGAGATGGGAAAGGTCATGGGCGTTGCCTCGAAGCGGCTTGCCGGACAGGCCGACGGCAAGGACATTTCGGCCAAAGTCCGGGAGCTGTTGGGCTGAGATGACCTTCCCGCATCCGCATAGCCTCCGCACCGTTTCGATGCCGCTCGGTATGGTGGTCGGGGCGATGTTCTGCCGGCCGATCGCGGCGTTGGAAACGGCCAGCGGCGGAATGATTACCCCGTCGCTCATCTTCCTGATGCTCTTTTTCACCTTCTGCCGCGTCGACGTGCGCAGTATGCGGCTGCAACCGCTTCACCTCTGGCTGTTGACGGCGCAGATCGTTTTCAGCGTGGCCGTTTACGGGATTCTGCTGCCGTTCAGCCCGACAGTAGCGCAAGGCGGGATGATCTGCGTGCTGACACCCATCGCAATGGCCGCCGTCGTGATCGGCGGAATGCTGGGCGCCGACATCGTTTCGATGACCACGTTCAGCCTGCTCTGCAACATGACGATCGCCGTCGTCGCACCCTTCATCCTCTCGGTGGTCGGAAGCGGCGACTGCTCGCTGGCCGTCATACTGGCCAGGGTCGCGCCTCTGCTGATCCTGCCCTTCGCCGCCGCGCAGGGCTGCCGCGCCTTAATACCGAAGGTCAGCGGCTGGGTGGCCGCCCACAGTCAGATCTCGTTTTATATGTGGCTGGCGTCGCTGCTGGTCATCATCGGCCGCACGACGACCTTCATTCTGGATCATCCCGAGGCCGACGGCGCCGTCGAGACCGCGTTGGCTGCCACGGCGCTCGTGATCTGCCTCGTGCAGTTCAGGTTCGGCCGCTGGCTGGGACGTCGCTACGGCGATGCGGTCGCCGGCGGACAGTCGCTCGGCCAGAAGAACACGGTGCTGGCCGTCTGGATGGCGCAGTCGTTCCTCGACCCGATCTCCTCGATCGCCCCGACGGCGTATATCGTGTGGCAGAACTTCGTGAACAGCTATCAGTTGTGGCGGAAAGAGTCCGGCGGCGATCGACCGGCCGATCCGAACGAATGACAATAAAAAACAAGATTATGAAAGTCTTACTCATTAATGGAAGTCCCCGTAAACAGGGGAATACGTTTCTTGCGCTCTCCGAGGTAGCTTCGGCGCTCGAAAAGCAGAGAATTACGACCGAGATCGTCTCGATCGGCACGAAAGCCGTGCAGGGCTGCATCGCCTGCAACAAATGCGGCGAGCTCGGCCGCTGCGTCTTTCGGGACGAATTGTACGATACGCTGCACGGAAAACTGGCTGGAGCGGACGGTCTTGTCGTCGGTTCGCCGACCTACTACGCCGGCCCGAACGGTTCCCCTGTGCGCGATTCTGGACAGGCTCTTCTACTCGGCAGGGGAGTTGCTCCGCTTCAAGCCGGCAGCAGCCGTAGCCGTCTGCCGGCGCGGCGGTGCGAGCGCGACGTTCGACAGGTTGAACAAGTATTTCACGATCAACAACATGCCTGTCGTATCGTCGCAATACTGGAACAGCGTACACGGCCGGCTGCCCGGCGAAGCGACGCAGGATGCCGAAGGTATGCAGACCATGCGCACGCTGGGCGACAACATGGCGTGGCTGCTGAAAAAGATCCAAACGGGCAAGATCCCTCTTCCAGAACCGGAGGAGCCCGTCCGGACGAATTTCATCCGGTAAACGGACAGCAAAAAGCCCCGACCGCACGTCGGGGCCTTTTTGGTCGTTTCGGCGTCCGTCTACGGCCTGAAAATAAAATAGACGGCCAGTACCAGACAGCAGAACCCTGCGATGTGATTCCATTGAAGCGATTCGTTCTTGCTGAAAAACAACACGAAGGAGGAGAAGACGATAAGCGTGATTACCTCCTGAATCACTTTCAGTTGCCACAGCGTGAACGGCCCCCCGTATTCGACGCTGCCGATCCGGTTGGCCGGAACCTGAAAACAGTATTCGAACAAGGCGACGCCCCAACTCAGCAGCACGATGGCTGCGAGAGACACCCGTTCGAGTTTCGACTTGAATACGATGTGCCCGTACCACGCCAGCGTCATAAAGGCGTTGGAGCAGACAAGCAGCAGGACGGTAAGAATTCCGCGCGGCATCGGGTTCGGATTTTTATCGGGCGCAAAAATATGAAAAAATACGATCCCGTGTTCCTCGCGGGGAAAAACTTTGCATCGCTTGCCGACATGCGTCGCGGAATTCCCGGAATCTGACGGCCAGGCGGAAATAAAATGACTTCGCAACCGGTTCTTGCGGTCGGGAATAACCGAAGATTCGGATTAAATTGCTATTTTTGCGGATGGAATCGGAGTTCCGGAAAGCGCATGAAACCCGATGCTGCCGGTCGCTGCGGACGGAACGTGCCGCGCGCCGGAGAGCTCCGCTAAAACGAATCGTATGAAGCAACATGCCAAAAGAGTGATCGCCTTCTACCTGCCGCAGTACCACCCGTTCCCGGAGAACGACCGGTGGTGGGGCGCCGGATTCACGGAGTGGCGCAACGTGGTGAAGGCACGGCCGCTCTTTTCGGGGGCATTACCAGCCCCACCTGCCGGCCGATCTCGGGTTCTACGACCTGCGTGTGCCCGAAGTGCGCCAGCAGCAGGCGGCGCTGGCCGAACGCTACGGGCTGTCGGGATTCTGTTACTATCACTATTGGTTCAACGGTCACCGGTTGATGCAGCGTCCCGTGGAGGAGATGCTCGCTTCGGGGAAGCCCGATTTCCCCTTCATGCTCTGCTGGGCCAACGAGAACTGGACGCGGGCGTGGGACGGCGGCGAGCAGGAGGCACTGATCCGGCAGGAGTACTCTGAGGAGGACGACCCGCGCACATCCGCTATCTGCTCGACGAGGTATTCCGCGATCCGCGCTACATCCGTGTCGACGGAAAGCCGGTCTTCGCCGTCTACCGTTCGGCGCTCTTCCCCGACATCCGGCGCACGATCGAGGTGTGGCGCGAGGAGGCGGCCGCCCGCGGCGTGGAACTCTATCTCTGCCGCGTGGAGAGTTTCAACGCCGCCGGACGCGAAGAGCTGGCGGTCGGATTCGACGCTGCGATCGAGTTCCAGCCCTTCACTCCTGCGATGACCGATTTCTGGGAGCATCGTCCGTGGCGGCAGAAGCTCATGTACCACCTGCGCAAATTGTGGGGCGACCGCCGCAAGATGCGCAAAGCCGATTACGACGCCTACGTCGCATACAGCCTGAGCCGTCCGGCCCCCGATTATAAACTTTACCCTTCGGTGACGCCGTCGTGGGACAACACGGCGCGGCGCAAGCAGCGGATGTTCCTGTTCCACAATGCCACGCCCGAGAAATACGGCCGCTGGCTGCGCGAGGTGCTGCGCCGCTTCAAACCTTATTCGGCGGAGGAGAATTTCGTCTTCATCAACGCATGGAACGAATGGGCCGAAGGCAACCATCTCGAACCCGATATGAAATGGGGGGGGGAATACCTTGCGGCGACGCTGCGGGCAATCGAGGAGGACGAGCGATGAGCGCGACCGCATCCCCGAAAGTCAGCGTGATCGTGCCGGTGCACAATACGGCGCCGTGGCTCGATCGCTGCGTCGAATCGGTCCGGGCGCAGACGCTCCGCGACATCGAGATCATTCTGGTCGAGAACCGTTCGACCGACGCCTCCCCCGAGTTGTGCGACGCCTATCCGGCTGCGGATGCGCGCATCCGTGTGCTGCACCTCGCCGAAGCGGGGTTGTCGCGTGCCCGCAATGCGGGGCTGGCCGTTGCGACGGCTCCCTACGTGGGGTTCGTCGACAGCGACGATTACATCGAACCCGACATGTTCCGGCGGCTCTACGACGCTGCGGTCGAAAGCGGGGCGCAAATCGCCTACGGCGACCTGATCTACGAGGAGGAGGGGACGCCGCAGCCGGCTGAACCCGCGGGGCCGGTGACCGTCCGCACGCCCGACGAGGTATTGTGCGACCTGCTGCTCGAACGCATCAGCGCTTCGGCCTGCACCAAACTTTTCGACCGGACGCTGTTCGAGGGACTGCAATTCCCGCTCGACGTCTGGTTCGAGGATCACCGCGTCGTCCACGAATGGGTCGCCCGATGCCGGAGGATCGCCCATGTGGAGAAGGTCTGCTACCACTATGTCCAGCGCGACGGCAGCATTTGCCACTCGTTCAGCGCACCGAAGCATTACCACTTCTTTCTGGCCAATTTCGAGCGTTTTCGAGTTCGTCCGCCGGCAGCGGTTGTTCGAGGTCGGACTGAGCAAGACGCGATCTGCGACAAGCTGGTGCGCAACTGCCTTTACAATTTCCGGGAGGCGATGCGCCGCAGACATGCCCCCGATTTCGCGGAGGCCGTCGCGGATATGCGCCGGAAACTGGCGCGGATGTACGAGGTGAAAGCGCAGCTTCCGCCGGCGACGCGAAAACGCTTGCGGCGGGTCGTGAAGCACTACGGCTGGTACTACCTGACCCATTTCGTGTTCCGTAAAAAAGAGATGAGATGAAAAAATCCTGTTCATCATCAATTCGCTGGGCGGCGGCGGTGCCGAAAAGGCGCTGATCGAGTTCCTGCGCCATATCGACTACACGCGCTACGAAGTATCGCTGTGCCTGGTCTTCCACGAGGGCTGCTATCTGAGCGACGTCCCGCCCGAGGTGCGGGTCTTCTGGCTCTATGAACGGGAGCGGAATTTCGTGCACCGCAAATCGCTGAAACTCTATCGCAACCACGGCATACGCACCTTGTTGCGGTTAAGGGCCCGCCGGAAAATACGGGGGCGTTACGACGCGATCGTCTCGTTTCTGGAAGGCGATGCCCTGTTGTTTCACGACATGGTGCGCGACCGTGCCGAACGAAACGTGGCCTGGCTGCATTGCGATCTGCGGCTCTTCCATTGGACGCGTAAGACGTTTCGCAGCGACCGCGACGAGGAGCTGGCCTACGGCCGCATGGATACGATCGTCTTTTGTTCGCACATCACGCAGGAGAGTTTCGAGCGGATGTACCGTATCGATGTTCCCAAGACGGTAATATACAATATTATAGACGGCGATTCCATTCGCCGGCAGGCCGATGCCGCGGCCGTTCCGCACGATGGGTTCACCATAACGGCAGTAGGCAGTCTGTCGGAGGTGAAGAGCCACGACCGGCTCGTTCGCGTGGCACGGATGTTCAAGGATGCCGGTTATCGTCTGCGGTTTCAGATCGTAGGCGCAGGGGCGCTGGAGGAGCCGCTCAAACGATTGCGCGACGAACTGGGATTGCAGGATTCCGTCCGTTTTCTGGGGTTCCGGAAGCCTCCTTATCCCTTCATGAAGGCGTCCGACGTCTTTGTCAGCACGTCGAAATCGGAGGCGGCTTCGCTGGTGATCTGCGAAGCGATGACGTTGGGCGTTCCTATCGTCGCCACCCGCACGAGTGCGTCGGAGGAGTTCCTCGCCGACGACCGCTACGGCATCGTCACCGGCCACTCCGACGTGGAGATTTTCGAAGGATTGCGCCGCATGGTAGACGACGAAACCCTGCGCGCGCATTACCGCGAACAGGGTTTCAAGCGAACAGGACTCTTCTCGGCCGAGCAGACCATGCGCCAATTCGAAGCGTTGTTGTAACCCGCGCCGAACAGCACTCCTTAAATTAAAGCGACCGGAGCCGCTCGACGCTCATCTGCGTGAAGTCGTCGATCACGAGCGTCGCGGCCGTCCGTTCCAACTCTTCGCGCGACAGGGTCGTGGCGAGAGCCACGACCTTCATGCCGGCACGATCGCCCGCCTCGATACCCGCACGGGCATCTTCGAATACGACGCACTCCTCGGGGCGGAGTCGCAACGCTTCGGCCGCTTTGAGGTAGATCTCCGGATCGGGTTTGCAGCGCGTGACCTGCTCGCTGCTGACCACGGTCTGAAAGTAGGACTCGATGCCGCACTTCTCGAAGACGAAACGGATGTTGCGCATCTCGGCCGACGAGCCTACGGCACAGGCGATTCCCTCCCGGCGGAGCGCTTCGAGAAAATCGAGCAATCCGGCGGTCGGCCGGATGAGCGGTTCGTAGAGTTCGCGGTAGATCGCCTCCTTCTCCTCGCTGAGCGCCTGCCAGCCGCCGAGTTCGGCGAGCCGTTCGGGTGTGAAGAGCCGTTGCATGATCTCGTCGTTGCCCAGCCCGCTGAGCTCTTTCAACACGTTCTGCCGGTTGCCGACGCCGTGGCGTTCATAGAAAATATCGTATGCCCGGGCATGGATGCGCATGTTGTCGACCAACACGCCGTCCATGTCGAACAATGCTCCTTTTATCATGTTTTTCGAAAAATCTGCGGCCGCAGCCGGATTCGTAATGTCTGTCGCGGGGATTCGAAACTCCCGCCGACCGGATGCGCTCCTGCCGGCGGGAATATTCCGTCCGCCGGGCGATCAGTTCGTGAAACGTTCCCACGGAATCTCTTCCGAGGTGGCCTTTCCCTCGATGATGGCATCCATGTGCATCAGCAGCGGGAATTCGGCAGCATCGAGCTTGCCGTCCTGCGCCAGCTTTTTGACAGCTTTGTTGATCCGGCCGATGATGACGAGCGATTCCAGCGTCACGCCTTTCAGTTCGGCCAGCGCCTCGTTGATGCCGTATCCGCGCCCCAGCAGGGTGCCGATCAGGCGCGTGCGGCCGCCGAAGATGGTGACGTACATGTCGCCGGCCGCCGAATCGATCTGCCGGTCGTTGCCCGTGAGGTAGGTGAGCAGCTTGCGGATCTCCTTGACGCTCTGGTAGAACATCGCCGCCTGCGAATTGTAGTGCGGCGTACAGCCCACGCCGTTGACCTTCTCGTTGAGCCCGACGGCCAGCGCCACGCCCAAGGCATAGGCGTTTTTCAGCGCCACGGCGCTTTCGACGCCCATCACCTCGGTCGAGAGGTGGATGTGGTAGTAGTCGGTGCGCATCAGCCCGCGCAGCGTTTCGAGCGTCTGCATGTCGCGGCCGCAGAAGGTGACGATCGTCTGGTCGTGCGCCACCAGCTCGTAGCTGGTGCAGGGACCGCCCACGGCGTTCAGGTTCATCTTGCGGGGCGCGATGCTGCGCTCCCAATACTCGGGATAGCTGATGAGTGTGCCGTCGTCGTAGGCGACGAGGCCCTTGGTAACCGACAGCACGGGCGTCGTGTCGGGAAGTGGGGGAGCACCTCCTGCATGAACCAGTCCACGCCGAAGCTGTTCACGCCGCAGATGACCATGTCGGCTCCTTCGAGCGCTTCGGCGAGCTCTTCGAAATAGAAATACTCGACGCCTGCGGGAAACGGCTTGTCGAATTTCGGATGCTTGCCCGTCCGCTTCGATTCGGCGATAATCTCCCTGTCCAGATGCGTGCCGGTCAACCGGACGCGATGACCGTTTTCCCGTGCGGGAAAGGCCAGTGCCGACCCCATCATACCGGCGCCGACGATCGTAATGTTGCTCATGACGATAACTGTTTTAATTTTCCAAGATTACAAAGATAATTTTTTTCCGGCAGATCGACGAGAAATAACCGTAAAATCGCTATTTTTGTTCGATGGCTGCGAAAAAATCGAAAAGACCAACGCCGCCCGTCTGCTCGACCGGGCGAAGATACCGTATACGCTGATTCCGTATGAAGTGGACGAAGAGGACTTGTCGTGCACGCACGTCGCCGCACAGCTGGGCGAGGCGATCGAGTGCGTCTTCAAAACGCTCGTATTGAAGGGCGACCGCAGCGGTTATTTCGTCTGCGTGGTGCCGGGCGACCACGAGGTCGACCTGAAAGCGGCCGCCCGCGTGTCGGGCAACAAGAAGGCCGACCTGATCCCGATGAAGGAGCTGCTGCCCGTCACGGGCTATATCCGGGGCGGCTGTTCGCCCATCGGCATGAAACGTGCCTTTCCCACCTATATTCATTCGTCGTGTCTCGGTCTGTCCGAGATCTATGTGAGCGCAGGCGTGCGCGGTTTGCAGATCCGGATCGCACCCGATGCGCTGATCGCATTCACGCGGGCCGAAACGGCCGACTTGATCCGGAAAGAGGAGTAAGCATGGAGGTGATTTTCGAGATCGAATACCGCACGGAGTGGGGGCAGCGGCTCGTCTGGTGCAGCGGCGAACGGCGCATTGCGATGGAGTACCGGAGCGACGGCGTATGGCGATGCCGCACGACGCTCGCAGCCGGTGACGTCGAATACGGTTACGAAGTGGAGGCCGACGGGCGGACGATCCGCCGCGAATGGCGGCCCCACCGTCAGGTGATTCCGCAGCGGGGCGCAGCGCGGATGTCGGTCTGCGACCGCTGGTCGGATCGGCCTACGGATGCGCCGTTTTACACCTCGGCCTTTACGCGGGCGATCTTCGCTCGACCGGCGGACGGGAAACCGTTCGACGAGGGGCAGGGGCGGCTGGAACTGCAAGTAGAAGCGCCGACCGTGCGCCCCGACGAAGTGTTGGCCATCGCCGGCAATGCGCCCGAACTGGGCGGCTGGCAGCGATTCGTCGCACTGGACGACAGCGATTTCCCGCTCTGGCGGGTCGTGCTCGATGCTGCAACTCCGTTCGAATACAAGTTCGTGCGGCTCGATCGCCGTTCCCGCCGACCGATCGTGTGGGAGGAGGGGGAGAACCGACGCTGCGACCGGCTGCCGGCGGCGGGAGAGCGCATCGTCGTGGCCGGACTGCGGCTGCGCGAGGCGAACGCCTCCCCATGGCGCGGCGCAGGTACGGCCCTGCCGCTCTTTTCGCTGCGTTCGGCGTCGGGTTTCGGTACGGGCGAATTCCCCGACCTGCGGAAACTGATCGACTGGGCCGCAGCCACGGGGCAGCGGGTCGTACAACTGTTGCCGGTCAACGATACGATCCGCACGGGAACGCGAAGCGACTCCTATCCCTACAACGCCGTTTCGAGTTTCGCCCTCCATCCGCTCTACCTGAGCCTGATCGGGGCGGGACTGCAACCCGATGCCCGATACCGTCGCCAGCAACGACGGCTCAACGCCTTGCCCGCCGTCGATTACGAGGCGGTCATGCGGTTGAAACTCGACTGGGCACGGTTGCTTTTCCGCCGGACGTGGGAGACCGTCCGGACGACGGACGGCTATGCCGCCTTCGAGACGCAGAACCGTCTGTGGCTGGAACCCTACGCCGCGTTCAGCGCCTTGCGCGACCGCTTCGGTACGGCCGATTTCCGGCAATGGGGCGAGTATGCCCGTTACGACGAACTGCGTCTCCGCGTATTCCGGAACGGGAATCGGGCAGCGATCGATTTCTACTGTTTCCTGCAATATCATCTGCACAGCCAGTTGAGCGACGCCAGCCGTTACGCACGGCAGCGGGGTGTCGTCCTCAAAGGCGATATTCCGATCGGCGTCAGTCCGTCGAGCGCCGACGTGTGGCAATATCCGCACCTCTTCCATCTCGACGGGCAGGCCGGAGCGCCGCCCGACGCCTTTGCCGCAACGGGGCAGAACTGGGGCTTCCCGACCTACGACTGGGAGGCGATGGCGCGCGACGGCTACGGCTGGTGGCGGGCGCGGCTGCGCAAAATGGGGGAGTATTTCGACATCTACCGCATCGACCACATCCTCGGTTTCTTCCGCATCTGGGAGATACCTGCCGATGCGTTGCACGGTCTGCTCGGCCGTTTCCGGCCGGCGCTGCCCTACACGCGCGAGGAGCTGGCCGCCGCAGGGTTTCTGCTGCCCGACGCCCGCTACACCCGTCCGCAGGCGACCGACGACGTACTGCGCGAACTCTTCGGCCGCGCCGCGGCGGAGGTGAAACGGCGTTACGTCGCCGACGGCACGCTGTGCCCCGAAGCGGCGACGCAACGGGGCGTATGGCGGCTTTTCGGTGACAGTCCCGACCGACGGCAGCGCCGCATCCGCGACGGACTGCTGCGTCTGCTCGACGACGTGCTCTTCCTCGAAGACCGTGAACGTCCCGGGCATTACCATCCGCGTATCGCGGCGCAGGCGACCTTCGCCTACCGGAGGCTCGCGCCGGCGCAGCAGCGGGCGTTCGACCGGCTGTACGAGGAGTTTTTCTACCGTCGCCACGACGACTTCTGGCGCGACGAAGCGCTGCGCAAACTCCCTGCGCTGCTTGATGCGACCGCGATGCTGGCCTGCGGCGAGGATCTGGGGATGATTCCTGCCTGCGTACCGGAGGTCATGGAGCGTCTGGGGATTCTCTCGCTCGAAATCGAACGGATGCCCAAAACCGCCGGCGCGACGTTCGGCGATCCGCGGCAGTATCCCTATCTGTCGGTCGGCACCACCTCGACGCATGACATGTCGCCTCTGCGCAGTTGGTGGTGCGAAGACACCGCCCTCACGCAGCGTTATTTCTCCGAGGTGCTGCACCGCTGCGGAAAGGCTCCCGCCGAGTGTACGCCTGCGCTGTGCCGGCAGATCGTCCGCCGCACGCTCGACGGGCAGTCGATGCTGGCCGTACTGCCGTTGCAGGACTGGCTGGCCACGGACGGCGATCTGCGGCGCGACGATCCCGACGAGGAGCGAATCAACCGGCCCGACGACCCGAACAACTACTGGCGATACAGAATGCATCTGACCATAGAAGAGCTGCTTGCATCCGCCGAATTCAACCGGAGCATCAAGCGAATGCTCCGCACTTCCGATCGAACCGACAAACCTTAAATAAAACGAGAACTCATGTACGAAAAAGACCGACGCATAGTCATTACGCTCGATGCCGGAGGCACCAATTTCGTCTTCGGCGCCGTACAGGGCGACCGCTTCGTCGTCGAACCGATCACGCTTCCTCCAACTCCGACCGGCTCGACCGCTGCCTCGAAACGATGGTCGAGGGATTCCGCACCGTCATCGGCCGTCTGCCCGAACAGCCCGCGGCGATCAGCTTCGCCTTTCCCGGCCCGGCGGACTATCCGCGAGGCATCATCGGCGGCTATCTGCCCAATTTCCCGTCGTTCCGCGACGGCGTAGCGCTGAAAGACTTCCTGGAAGAGCGGTTCGGCATTCCGACCTTCATCAACAACGACGGCGACCTCTTCTCCTACGGCGAAGCGCTGGGCGGCGCACTGCCCGAAGTCAACGCCCGGCTCGAAGCCGCAGGAAGCGCCAAACGCTTCCGCAACCTGATCGGCTACACGTGGGGCACGGGATTCGGCGTGGGGATCGTCTCGGACAACCGGCTGCACATCGGCGACAACTCGTGCGTCGAGACCTTCTGCCTGCGGCACAAGGACCTGCCCGACATCAACGTCGAGGAGGGTGTCTCGATCCGCGCCGTCAAACGGCTCTATGCCGAGTATGCGGGCGTCGACGACGATACGCTCGATCCGAAGGCCATTTTCGAGATCGCCGAGGGCGAGCGTCCGGGCGATGCCGATGCGGCGCGGCGCGCTTTCGCGCGGTTCGGCGAGGTGGCAGGCGACGCCATGGCTACGGCCGTGACGCTGATCGACGGTCTGATCGTCATCGGCGGCGGCATCACCGCTGCGCGCAAATACATCCTGCCTTCGCTGCTGGCCGAAATGCGGGGTTCCCTGCATACCTTTTCGGGTGAAACGCTTCCGCGCGTGCAGATGAAGGTCTACGATCTGGACGATGCGACGCAGTTCGCCGCCTTCGCGCAGGGCGATTCCCGCCGGATCAAGGTTTACGGCAGCGATCGTGAAATCGTCTACGATCCGCAGAAGCGCATCGGGGTAATGACCTCGCATATCGCCAGCCGGGCCATTTCGCTGGGGGCCTATGCCTTCGCGCTGAACAGCATCGACAGGGACGCTCGCTGACGCCGGCTCCGTCATGAACGCGATTCGCCCCTGCCGCAACAGATCGCGGCAGGGGCGAATCGTCGGGAACGGGACGGTCAGCGCAGACGATGCCGGAGCACTGCCGCCGCAAAGAGGATCAGGTCGCGGGTGGGAGCCAACCGCGCGAAGCCGTTGAGCATTCCCCAATCGTGTATCACGCCGTTGAAGCGCACGGTCGTCGCCTCGACGCCCGCCTCGTCCAACCGGCGGCCCATCGCTTCGCCCTCGTCGCGCAAAATGTCGTTTTCGGCCACTGCAATCAGTGTCGGCGGCAGGCCGAACAGTTCTTCCCGCGAAGCATTGACAGGCGACAGGAGAATTTCTTCGCGCGCCCGGGCGTCGGTCGTATATCGGTCGAACATCCATTTCATCAACGGCGCCGTAAGAAAGCGCTCCCCGCCGTAGAGGGCATAGGATTTCCAATCGGAGGAGGCGCTCGTCACGGGCCACAGCAACACCAGCGCCCGAACGGCGGGCGCATGTCGTTTCTTGGCGAGCAACGCCGCCGCGAGCGCCATGTTTCCGCCCGCGCTGTTGCCGACCAAAGCCATCCGGCGACGGTCGAGGTCGAGTTCTGCATCGTTCTCGGCCACCCATTTCACGGCAATGTAAATCTCCTCGACGGCCTGCGGAAACCGCGCTTCGGGCGAAGGCGTATAGTTGACGAAAACCGCTGCGACTTCCGATTCGACGACCAGATCGCGTACCAGCCTGCGGTGGGTCGGATAATCGCCCAGCACCCAGCCGCCGCCGTGGACGAAGACGAAGTAGGGAAGCCTCCCTCGGCTGCCGTGCGGCCGCACCAGATGCAGTGTCAGTGCGTGACCGTCGGCCACGATTTCGCGCTCCCGCTCGTCGATGCCCGACAAGTCGACTTCTACGGCCGCCTGCACGTCGGCGAGTACTTTGCGCGCTTCGGCCACCGGCAGCGATTCCACAGGACGACCGCCGGCATTGAGCACGCGGAGATACTCCCGGGTACCGATACTCAGATGTTCGTCGTTCAGATAATTCTTCGGCTTGTTTTCCATATCGTCAACTTTTTTAATTAAACCATCGCAGCGGCAGGGTGGAGCGCGGGGTCGTTCTTCTCGTCGAGCGCTTCGTCCAGAGCGATGCCGAGCGCATCGGCCAGCCTCCTGCCGTAAGCCGGGTCGGCGCGGTAGCAGTTGCGCACGTGGCGTTGCTTGATGAAGAGTTTGCAGTCACCCATGGCGCGCGCCGTATTTTCGAACAACGCCTGCTTCTCTTCGGGCGTCATCAGGCGGAACAATGCACCCGGTTGCGAGTAATAGTCGTCGTCATAGGCGCGTTCGTCGTAGTTGTCGACCGGTCCGTGCAGCGGCAGAGGCGGTTCCTTCAATTCGGGTGAATCGGACCATACGCCGTAGCTGTTGGGCGTATAGCTCACCGTCGCGCCGAAATTGCCGTCCACGCGAATCGCACCGTCGCGGTGATACGAATGTACGGCCACGCGCGCCGGTTGACCGGAATCTGATCGAGATTCACGCCCAGGCGGTAGCGCTGTGCGTCGCCGTAGGAGAACAGGCGCCCCTGCAACATCTTGTCGGGCGAGAAGCCGATGCCTTCGACGATATTGAGGGATTGAAGGCAGCCTGTTCCACCTCGGCGTAGAAGTTTTCCGGATTGCGGTTCAGTTCCAGAATACCCACGTCCTGCAACGGAAAGTCGCCGTGCGGCCAGACTTTGGTCAGATCGAAGGGATTGATGCGGTAGTTGCGCGCCTCCTCTTCGGTCATGGTCTGTATCTGGAAAAGCCAGCGCGGATAATCGCCCCGTTCGATGGCTTCGAACAGATCGCGCTGATGCGATTCGCGGTCTTTGGCGATGACGGCTTCCGCCTCGGCGTCGGTCAGATTGCGAATGCCCTGCATCGTGCGCAGATGGAACTTGACCCACGTGCGCCGGTTGTCTTTGTCGTAGAAGCTGAAGGTGTGGCTTCCGAAGCCGTGCATATGGCGGAACGAGGCCGGAATGCCGCGCGGAGACATCGTGATCGTCACCTGGTGGAGCGCTTCCGGGAGGAGCGTCCAAAAATCCCAGTTGTTGTTGGCACTTCGCATGCCGGTGCGCGGATCGCGCTTGATGGCGTGGTTCAGGTCGGGGAATTTCAGCGGATCGCGCAGGAAGAATACCGGGGTGTTGTTGCCTACGAGGTCCCAGTTGCCCGTGTCGGTGTAGAATTTCATGGCGAAGCCCCGGATGTCGCGCTCGGCGTCGGCGGCGCCGCGTTCCCCCGCGACGGTCGAAAAACGGACGAAACACTCGGTCTGCTTGCCGATCCGGCTGAAAATCGAGGCCCGGGTGTATTTGGTGATGTCGTGCGTAACCGTGAACGTCCCGAATGCTCCCGATCCTTTGGCGTGCATGCGGCGTTCGGGGATGACTTCCCGGTCGAAATGGGCCAGTTTTTCGAGCATCCAGGGGTCCTGCAACACGATGGGGCCACGCAGTCCGGCAGTCTGCGAATCCTCGTTGTCGGCGATCGGCCGGCCGTTGACCGAAGTCAGCTTTTCGGGTTTCCCCTGAGTTTTTCCGCTCGGTCGGGAACGTTCTTTTTTCTCCATAAGTCAAACGTATTTGGTTTACGTCGACCCTCTCGAAAAACGTGCCGTTAGCGGGCGGAGGCAAGAAAAAATCCGCGGCGGGAAGACCGTCGCGGATTCTGCCGGGCCCGCTTTATCGCAAACGGAGCACCTCCAACCGCGAGGGACGGCGGCGGTCGTGGTAAATACGCACGTCGCAGGGAATGAAGTCGGAGGCCGCGCAGCGGTAAATGTCGACGAACTGCTGGGGGTTGCGGTCGGCCAGCGGAAACCACGAGCTCTGCACCTGCACCATGATCCGGTGCCCCTTGCGGAAGGTATGCGCGATATCGGGCATCGTGAAGGCCACTTCGGTCGGCTCGCCCGGCGTGAAGGGTTCGGGGGCTGAAAAACTGCGGCGGTAACGTCCGCGCATGATGTCCCCGCGCACGAGCATCTGGTAACCCGGATACTCCGTATTATCGGGCCAGACGTCGATGAGCTTGACCACGAAATCGGCATCGGTCGTCGAGATCGCCGCTTGCAGGACGGCCCGGATGCCGCCCGCGAATGTTACGTCGCCTGCCAGCGGTTCGGTCGTGAAACACAGCACGTCCGGCCGACCGGCAGCGAAGCGCTGATCGGCTACCATATAGGCCTTGTCACGCGACGCACGCATCGGGAAATCGTAGGGCACGGGCGACGCGGGATCGGAGCGATAGCCGCTGAACGACTCGCGCTCGATCGGCCTCTCGGCAGACAGCGCGCCGTTGCTGCGAAGAAAGAGAACCTCCTTGCGCGCATCGGCCGGAGGCCACTCTTCGAAGGTGCGCCAGCGATTCTCACCGGTGAAGAAGATCGTAGCGCCGGCCAGCTCGCCGCCGTCGCCCTTGCCGAGCAGGTAATAATTGAAAAAGGGCACTTCGATCCGCTGCTGGTAGTAGTCGGTCAGCGACGCGTCGCCGAAGCGCATCTTGCCGAGCCGGTTGCCGCCGTTCGACGACCGCCAGCCGCCGTGCACCCACGGGCCGGCGACCATCCGGCACGACGTGCGGGGGCTCTGGCGCCGGATCGAGGCGTAGGTCGTCCACGCGCCGTAGCAATCCTCGGCATCGAACAGGCCGCCCACGACCAGTATGGCCGGCCGGAGGTCGTGCATGGCGCGCACCGAGCAGCGTTCGCGCCACCAGTCGTCGTAATCGGGATGACGCATCATCTCGTTCCAGAAGCGGACGGTATCGCCCAAAAGCTGCGTCAAGCTGTCGACGGTAGCCTTGCGCAGAAAGAAATCGTATTCGTCGGTACGGACGTAACGGGGTGCTGCGGCGGCCTCGGTCGTGGGATTGTCCATCGGCCTGCCGAAACTGCCGCCGATGAAGGAGAAGGCGTCGCGCAGGAACAACACGCCGTTGTGGTGCGTGTCGTCGCCCATGAACCAGTCGGTGACGGGCGCCTGCGGCGAGGCGGCTTTCAAGGCGGGATGTCCGCTCGCGGCGGCCATAAGGGCGTAGAAACCCGGATAGGAGTTGCCGTAGACGCCGACACGCCCGTTGTTGCCCGCGACCTCGCGCACCAGAAAGTCGATCGTATCGTAGGCGTCGCTCGCCTCGTCGATCTGTTCGGGCGAATGCTTATCGGCGATGAACGGACGGAGATCGACGTATTCGCCCTCGCTCATGTAGCGTCCCCGCACATCCTGGAAAACGAGGATATAGCCCTCCTCCAAATAGAGTTTCAGAAATGATTTCCAGAGCGACGCGGAGAATTCCGCGCCGTAGGGGTGGCACGAATAGGGAGTGCGCGTCAGCAGAATGGGGTGCCGGCCCGCCGTGTCGCACGGAGCGTAGACGGTCGTATGGAGCCGTACGCCGTCGCGCATGGGGATGCGGTACTCGGTTTTACGGTAATTTCGCTCGACCCACGCACGGTCGATCGCCCCTTCGGCCGCGGCGGCGAAGCAGAACGGCAGAAGCAGCAGGAGGAGAAGCGTCTTTTTCATGGAAGGGTAGCGGTTACCCTGCAAAGATAGCGTTTCTCGCGCGATTTGTCAATTGCTGCTCTTTTTTTCCCGTATAGTATTGTGAAATGTAGACCGTGAAGATCGGGAAGAAGATCATGCCGACGATGGGCAGCAGCACGCAGACGACCTTCCCCACGGCCGTGACGGGGAAGATCGCGGCCCCGACCGTCGTGACGTTCATCCAGGCCCACCACAGTGCATCGCCGTAGTCGGCCAGGCGGGGATTGACCAGAATCTCGTAGTCGTAGAAGACCAGCGACGCCAGATAGGTGAAGACCAGCACCGAAAAAAGATAGGCCGCCAGCAGTTGATTGAAGCGGTTCCTGGCGAGCCATGCGACGATGATGGCGAGATAGCTCAGCTGGTTAGAGCGCATGATTCATAATCATGATGCGTGAGCCATGCGGCGATGAACTTGGCCGCCGTGGCCACGACGATCATCACGGCGCCGACCTTGATCGTCTCGAAACTGGTAAAGAAAGCACGGTAGTCGATCAGCATCCCGACGCTGAGCAGGAAGAACGGGATGAAGATCGCATTGCCGACGAACTCCACACGGTTCATCAGCGGCGAAGTGGCGGGAATCAGCCTGTTGAGCGCCAGCCCCGCGAGGAACGATC